>Ga0208507_1000049_pt1 | contig 100516 bp, 140 predicted proteins | sample CryBogCBH12Aug01_FD_184626 | JGI IMG/M metagenome (GOLD analysis project Ga0208507, IMG submission 184626) | Freshwater microbial communities from Crystal Bog, Wisconsin, USA - CBH12Aug09.1 (SPAdes) (version 2) | ecosystem: Environmental > Aquatic > Freshwater > Lake | place: Crystal Bog...
GGGTGGGGCTGTCAGTCATGATTATTCCTTTCTGTCTTGTTTCTTAGCCAGCATCCATCCGCAAGCGAACAGTGCTGCGGCGGCAATGACAACCCCGATCATTAGGGTTGCCGCGATAGTGATCGGCGTCATTTCGTTTCGTCCTTCGTCAGTAGCGTTTCGATATCCAAAATTGCGCGTTCCAGCCTGTCATTTCGGACGGCGCTGTCTCGGTCGTCATCATGGTTCGGAATGTTGTCATCCCATTGCACATGTCTTTTCGCGGCGGCCAGCGCATCTTTGATTCCCTCTTCACGGGCCGCCTTTATCGCGTCGATCAGCGGCTCGACCATCTTGGGGTCGTGCAGGCACAATTTGACGGAAAGAGGGGCGGTATTCCGAATCCACCCATAAACGGTCTGTCTGGCATCGAGTGACATGTTCAAAAATCCTCATTTTCTATCTACATTTTTCAGATGTATTTATGTTCTCGCTGGTTTCGGTCATCCAAAACCGGATTATCTTCAACTGCTCGTCCAGCGGCACTCTGCGAATGGACCGTCGGCACATCGCCAGAGTCCAGCGTCGCCACAGGATGTGCAGGGCTAAAATCATGACCCAAGCATTTGCTGGTTATGGATCACGTCTTCCAGCTTCGTCAGCACCCAATCGTTCAGATTCATACCGTCAACGGTAGCGGCTTGGTCGCACAGAAACTTGAGCGCTGGGGGGAGTCGGATTCCGACCAGACTCCGACCATCTGAGCGGCGGATTGCCTTCTCGTTGTCCCATAGCAGGCTGGCCAGATCGCCCTTGCCGCATTCAGTCAAAAACGCCTTTGCCGTCGAATCGTCGATCAGGGCCATGCCTTGCGCGGACTGCCCCCAAGATTTCCCTTCTCCGGCGAGAAAGAAAAGTCCACCCTGGGTCTGGTAGAGTCCGGTGCAGCCGTCGGCATGATCCTGGGTACAGAGCAAAAACGAGCAGGACGTGTTGAGGGCGTGGCCGTTGATGACTCGCTTCATTTCTCGGCTCCATCCCGCGTCAAAAGTTCAACAGCGGCGGCCCACAGCGCGTCACGGGCGGCGGCTCCTGTGCCGTGATATGCCGGTATATCGCCTAGTACTATCAAAGTGTCACAAATGATCCACCTCGGATCGTGCCCTTCTCTGATGGCACTGAACAGACGCCCTAACCGGATAGGCCCCAGCCAAAGATCATTGCCGCGCCATTCGAGGCGGACGGTGAAGGTATCGGTCATTTAATCCTCCCGGCATCAAAAAAGAACAAAACAAACCACAACAGAGCCAACGACAGCGACACGGGAAGGAGGGATACACGCACCCATTGGGGCTGTTCATCATGCCAATCCCAGTAGAAGCGGCTGTCGTACCAAGGAAACTTGTCCATCAAGCACCTTCCTTCGGCGTCCAGTTGTCTTCGGTTTCGCCCGTCGAATGTTTGCATCTAAAACAGGGTGAGCTAAGACTGTTGTCTAGTTCGCTGTAGCAAGCAGCACACAGCCCATATCCAGCCAGCTTGGTCTTATCTACAGGCGCTGCTTTGCTGGCCCAAAGGGCATCGGTAGCGGCAAACGGGTCTTTGACCTTGGCAATCTGTGCCTCGGATAGGCCCTGACCTTCAAGGGTCTTGGGCTTACGGGCGGCTATGAGGGCTTCAGTAGCTTCCCATAGTTTGCGGGTATCGTCGTAAAGGAAACTGGATGGGCGCATGTGTTTTGCCCATACATCACGCACGACTGCCACGGCAGCCTCGATCACGACGCATTCTAGTTCTGTTGGGCCGAAGCCGTACTTGGCGTCGTCCAACCGCTGCTTAAGCTCGTCGCGTTCTTGGGTCATCAAATCCAAAGCGGCTTGCGTCGGGGTTAGCTCAAGTTCGATCAGATTTGATATGCGGAGTTTAAGCTCGTCGCGTTCTTTTTCACATAAGGTTAACTTCTCACTCTTTTCAGAGTGATGTGCAGCCCACGAATCGGCAATAGGCTGTGCATTGACCAACTGCCGTTCCAACTCCGCAATCCTCGCGTCCCGGTCATCCGGCGGGGCTGCGGCAAGGGCTGCTTCCAGCATTTCATCTGAGTTGCGCAGTTCAGTGCCGTCATCTGTGTAATTTCGACAAAACGATGCAGTATCTTCCAGTGCTTTCACCATCCCCGGCGTTGCCTTGGCGGGGTAGCTGGTGATTTGATTTATGAGGCGTTCCTTGGCAAGCTCCTTCCGTAGCCAGTTTTCACTGTGCCGGACTGAAGACGCTAAATTTTCCGCCTGATACATCCGTTCCAACAGCGTATCCTTGCACTCGACCAGCGCGATCAGCAGGGCTTGCTGGGAGGCGATGGTGGTTTGGGCTTCGAGAAACCCTTCGTTCAAAAAGTTGACCTGACGACGGTAAATTTCAGCATCGTGCTTCAGCTTGGCGACAAGCATGTTGTTTGTCGGACCATCGTATTTTTCCAACTCGCCTTGCAGCCTTGCTATTCGCGCCAGCAAAATGTCGATCGTATTTCGGTAGTTTTCCGCTTCTGGAATAATGCGCTGGATACGCACCCACACCGTTTTTTTGTCAGGCCCGATCCTGGTATCGGTGACGGCGTGATCCTGCCGATCGCCTCTGCGCAGTTCCCACAGGGGCGACCCGTCGTCAGAGACAGGTTCAAAGCCGTCGAGCTTTAGCAGGCGTTCGGCGCGGCGGCGGCGCAACATTTGACGAGTGGTTTCGGTGACTTTCATTTTAAGCGACTCCCTATGACGACCAGAATCCCAGCGAGAAGTGGGACGGCAACATAAATGATGAACAAATCGAGCCAATCTCTGAAAACCATCTTGATCGCTCTCCAAGGATGCGGGGCTTCCACCCACTGCGTCACCAATCTTGATCTGGTGGTGACTCTGCCGCTTCCCCTTAGTCAAACTAACGAGGGATAACCGGGTCGCGACTCCCACCGCTGGGCGGACCATGCGGACGTGGGTTTTTAGATGTGGCAGTCAACGATGGTCAGATACGAGTCGGCCGGAAGATCCGCCAACAGCGCATCAAACTTGGCCTGCCATGTGGCGCTATCTTCTTCGTCAGAAACCGATCCCCACCAGCCCATTTCGCCGCGCTGATACCATTGTCCATCATGGACGACGGCAAAGGACGAGAGCGGAACGGCCTGGGCAATATAATCGGCCCGGCGGAAGTCCTTGGGGGTCAGCGATAAGCCAAAATACGAGACGGCATCGCCGCACAATGCGGTGTATTTCTGAAATTCTGCGTTGTTTTGCAGGGCCTCACGTCTGGCCGTATAATCCTTCCCATGGGCTTCGTTGGCGGCATCCAAGATTTCAAAGTACCGCGACATCGCGTCTTCAAATGCCCCCGTGAAGCGTTCAACCTTCGCCCGGCCGATGAATTTTTCGTGTTCGTCGTCCCACCACTTTCCCCGCTGACTTTGAGCTTTGGCCAGCATCGCCGGGTAATCCACATCACCCATGCGAATTTCGTTGAGGTTCGGCGTTCCGTCTTTGTGGATGAAGCGGTTGCTACAGCGTCCGCCAACAACCCACCAATCCCATTTTTTATTTGGATTGGTGCGGTCAACCGCCAGCTTGAGAGAGCCATCGGCATTCAGGATGTAGTAACCATATTTGGTGTCGCCGGTTGCGTGGTTGTTCCAGCCATATTGTCTTTCGATCCATTCCCCGATGGTTTCAGTTTGTGAGGCGGGAACCTCAACTTCCTCGTATTGTGCCGGAGTAAAGTGAATTTTTGCACGATGGCCTTTGCCGTCGTCCCAATCTTTGCTTTTCCACGAGATTCCGTGTCCGCAGCCAGATCCTGCAAAGGGGCCTATCGTTTCGATTTCTTCAGCAGTCGGCTCACGATAAAACCGGTCGGACCACGGGTCATGCAGAGTCCCCATGGAGTCCCGTAAGCATCGGGTCGTCGAAGTGGCATATCCGTCGAGGGCTTCGGCGGTCATGTCGGTGTCAACGATGTATTTGTCGTCGATCCCTGTGCATTCAAATTCGTGCCAAGGCTGTAATGTTGCCCGCAGCATGGTTTCGGTGGGCTCGGTCTCGGTGATGACCAGCACGGCAAAATGGCTCATAATCTTGTTCTCCTAGTTCTGCCGCGATAACGGCGGTTGTTTCCCAAAAATCTTAATCTTTACAAAGGTCAGGGCAGCATCGCAGGGAGTCTTGTATCCCATCACGACTCCCCCAAATGGCATAATGGAGTCGATCCCCTCCAGCAGACTCCCAACATAGCGCTGGGGATGAAACCGTCCGGGCTCCATGGCACAAACGTGCACCAGCTCGGAGTCCTTCGGGGTGCGTGCGAGATTGGCGCTTTTCAGCACGATGGTTCGCAGATTCCCATGGGCAGACCGAGCGATGGATTGTCGCCATGTCCCGCAGACGATAGGAATGCGGCGTTCACCGGCATAAATTATCGGTTCCCGCGCTTCAACGAAGTCCATCATTTCCAGATTGTCCCAGAGCAATAGAGGGTTCCAAGCCCGAAGACTCCGCAGACTCCGGCCATTCCAAAGGCCAGGGCCAGCCCAATCGGGCCAAGCGGCAGCATCACCGTTGTAACCATGGTATAGGCGAGGCAGATCATGGTAAATCCGAGGATTGCCAGCAACACTGAGACAGTGAGTTTGCCGACGATCAGGCAGAGCGCGTTCTTGTCGATCATTTTGCAAGACTCCGTATCCACTGGGGAATGGCCGAGGTGCGATCCTGTACCCATTGTGCAGGGAAGCCCCGCATGGGCATGATAATTCCGGTAAGTTCTGGAGCGACGTCAGACACAACGATGGCCGGTTCGTTGTTGCCGGTCCCGATTAGGGTCAGGCTGTTCAAGTCCCCTCTATTGCGCAGGATGTCTACCGCTTCGCCAAATGTCGCCAAGAACTTGGGGTTGAAACAGAGCAGCGTCGAATTGCGGACAGCGTGCGTGGGGATGACTCTCGCATAGTCGGGAAAACGACCGTCAATTTCCGGCGCATGGGCGGCATACAGAATCGACGGGTCCAACACAATCCCCGTATCGGGCGGGAATTTGTCGGAACAATCCAGCGTGGAATAGTTCCCAGCCGTCATAATGGCGTTGTCCCCGCTAAAGGTCACATAACGCGGCTCAGGCTCTTTCTTGGCGTCCTGCTTCTTGCGCGTGGCCGCAATCAGGTCTTTGGGGATGGAATTTAGGTGGGCACCATTGCACATGCCCTGCGAGTCGAGAATGATTCCCATGATGTGGCCGTTGGTAGCGATCATGGCGACTCCGCCCTCCGGCACAGGATGGGTGTAGATCCCGTGCAAATAATAGCGTGAGTTTTCGGTCCCGGCGAATTTTGCCAAGGCCCGCACATAGCGGGCTTGCACCATGACATGGCGCTTTGGTTTGGTGTCAGTTGTCATTGTCCATCCCCTGTACGGCATCGGGTTCGACGGGAATGCGCGTTTGCTCCCCCGAATCCAGGTTGGTGATAATGGTATCGAAGGCCCCAATTTTTGACATGGTGTGGATGTCTTCCAGCGTCAGCCAAATGGTCGTTTCCTTGACCATCCCCAGCGTCAGGAAGGATGGCAGCGCCGCATCTTCGCCAGTGTCGTCGTCGAGGCCAGTCAGCACCATTGTCCCGGCGATTGGGGTCTGGATTAGGCGTGAGAAGAAAAACGACTGCTTGGCCTTTAAAAGCCCTTCCTCGTCGATGTATCCGTAACATCCGGGCCCCATGCAGACCGCTTGAACGAGCTGGCAGCCGATGGTCTTATAATAAAAGTCGAGGCACAGCGTTGGTGCGTCAACTTCTTCGATGGTCTGCGCCACCGGATTGATGATGATTGCCCTAGTCATTGCAAGAGACCCCCAGATTAAAGGGCTCGAAGCGGTTGCCGTCCATGTGGAAGAACAGCATTTCGCCGTCCTCGTGCAAACATCCGATTTTTATGGTCAGAGGTTCGCGGTAGTAGGCAGACGAGGGTGACTCTTCTGTATCGACGATCGGAGTCGGGAAAACCGAAGCGACGATAACCGGCTCACCATATTTCGGGCAGGTCTTGTTGCGCAGTCCCGGTTTCCACACCACCAAGTCACCTTCCTTGAAGGTGTGCGTTTGGGTGTAGGCGCTCATGCGCTCCAGAAGGGTGATGGCGTGGGCTTGGGCACGGGTTTCGGTCATGCTCTCGTCGTTGGGGGCCTCGGAAGTAATGGACTTGGTAAGCTCCATCATCATGTCACTAAAGTTTGCGTGTTCACTCATAATCTGACTCCAAAAAAGAGGTTCTGACTCCGATGGCCCGCCACCGATTTTACGATGTGCGGGCCGGGGAGCTGGGTTGTCTGACTGACCCGTTGTGCTCTGCTATCTGTTACATGATGGACTCCAAAGATTTCTGTGGTTAACCAGTGAAGCCCAAAGGTAACGCAGGCGCAATGGCGCGTCAATGTTCTTTGTTGGGCATCGATTCCATGGCGAAGGTCATGTGCATGATCTTCAAGGCCAAGGCGATGGCCATGTCCAGACTGGCGGAGCGCAGCATGATGCGAAAGCCGTTGGAGATGGCAGCAACGGCTATGGCTTTTTCGCTCACGCCGGACAGTTCCAGATTGTTAAAGAGCGAACCGATTGCTTGCCCGGCATCATGGGAGTCTTCGATGGCTTTGGCTAAATCGGCGCTGTTCAAGGGTGTGCTCATTGTTTCCTCGCATAGATTGGGGTCGCCCGAACCGGAACGACGATTTCAGGGTAAAAGCTGATGGCGTTATGGCGAGTCTGGTGCATTGACACCAGACTCCAGGTTTGGCCCTCGCCCATGCCGTTGGCGTCTGGCCGGATGATGGCAAAGTCATAGGGTCGCGTGGTCTTTTTGCGCTCCAGCACTTTGCCGTTTGGCGCGGTGCATGCGCAGCGCCACCCGCTGATTTTGCCGCCGGTCATTGGATTCGGCTCCAGCGATGGACCGATTTTTGGTGAGGTCCATCTTGACGGCGGACGACGGCACCAGATTCCAGGAGCTTGCGCAGATGGTAGCTGACTTGTGAGGCACCAGCCCAATTGTTGAGCTTATCACGCAGGCTCTTGGCGATATCCTCGGCGCTGTATTCTTGGCCTCTGGCCATAGCATCGAGTACCGCTGCCGTCAGATTGGGGTGACGTTTCATGTCACGCCTCCGTCGCTTTTTGCGCTTGGTTTGCCGCTTCGACAAAATCCCAAGTGAAGGCGTCTTTCATCGAAGCCAGCTCTTCAAACGTGATTTTGAAACCGATGGCGTCTTGGTAATTGTAGCCGCCTTCGTCGAAGCGAACTGTCTGATCCTTCGGATTGATATAGATGATGGGGTATTCGGGATCGCAAATGTAAGGCGCAATGCCGAATCCGGTTTCCTCCCCTTGATGGCCACACGTCAGTACGTCGAAGATAATCCGCGCCAGATAGGACTCGTCGGTCCAGCGTTCGCGTTTCGATATGGCAGCTTGGACCACTTCCGGGAGTCCAGATCCTGACCAATGGGAGTAAAAGAAAATCTCGCTCCCATCATCGTACTGAATCCCAATGTTTGCACGATCACCCATAATCCTGACTCCTGTTATGGGGCGGACAACCCGCCCCTTTCATGCCCGCAAGCCCGGCTCTGGATTGGCTACCAGTTGCCGGGCGACGGGGATTGATTGTTTACTCGCAGGCCATCATGGCTACGGAGTCTTTGAACACCCTTATGGCCTCGGATAGCTTGCTGCAATCCGACCAGAACATGTGCCCACCGGCCACCTTGTCATGGGCGCGAACTTGATAGAACCGCGTTCCGCCTTCTTGCCATAGAGTTAAGGCAACGCTTTTGCTTTCAAAGATTTCACAGTAGCCGCAAGCCAGTGCGTAGGGAGTCAGATCCCCGGTCTTTGTATGGAACTTTGTCATTTTGGCACCTCGTCAAAGACAGGGGCGCAGAACAGCGGCGTATCCAAGCGCATCTGAGCACACACCCACTTTGCAACGTGCGACTCCTCGACCACGGGAGTCGGTTCAATTGCGTGGTGAACGGGGCGCGGTAGTAGCGCCAAAGCGGCGACGGTTCCGGCCAGCGTGTAGAAGAGTCGGCGCATAGTTATTTCCCTATCGCTGTAGCAATGGCGGCGCAACCTTGCTTTGAAGCGGAGTCAAGCTCGGCCTTGACTTCAATTAGGCGGCAGGCATCGCCCATTGTGGTGTCACGACGGAAAGCCGCGCTGACCAGCCGTTCTAGCGCGGCCAGCATTTCTGGCGCTGCGGTTATGACGCACTCCGGCACATTTTCATGGATGGTTTCGCCATCTTTTTTGATGTCGTAAGTTCCATCATCGCAGCGGTGCAGATATCGGGCCATTATCGTGACTCCAGCGTTGCGCGGTCGGCCAACGCGTCACTGATCTGGCCGTCGCGGCATAGCCCATCCACGAAGACAACGAAAGCGACGCGGGTGTCGGTGTTGTACATCTTGCCCTTGCCGGAATAATCCCGGATTCGGCGCGGCGTGATAGTGGGGAGTCCGCGGTGGGACTCCCAGAAGGCTTTGCGGATCTCGCGGTGGGTGGTCAACATGACTATTCCCTCCAGCCAGCGGGCTTTACGTCGGTATTGAAAAACAGGCGCTTGGTCTTGGCATCAAAGCCAGCCCATTTGCGACCATTGTCCAGCGGACGAACATAGGCGCTGCATCCTTCCCCGTGGAAGTCAGCCAGAGCGGCAATCTTGACCAAGAGGTCATTCGGATTGACGGCATCAATGACGGGAGATGGATAGCTTTTCCCGCACAGTTCAAACCGGGTGGTGATGCCCACAGACCCAGGCTCGCTATAAGCCGGGTAGAGCGTGACTTTAAAAGAGCGTGTTGCCATAATCTTAATCCTCGTTAGGGGTTATCCAGTAAGAACGCTAGCACGGATAATACAGGCGTACAAGCCCTATTTTTTAGAAATTGGCCGGGCTTTTATGTAGCCTGATCCCTTGGTTTCCCACCCGGCGCTATCGGCATCGGCGAAGGCTTGCGCATAGCATTTCATGATGGTGCTCTGTTCAACATTGAATTCGCGCAACGACCATGCGGCGTTGGTGGCTTTCTTGGGTCGGACGTCAATCGCAATGGTTAGTTTCATGTTTTAGAGTCTCCGAAATCGCCAGGTTTTTGCCGGGCGGGCTGATTAGGTTCTTGTTAAAAAATGCTTTGGTTTCTGGTCCCCCGTTTTAGTTTTCCGGGGGGTAGTCGCGGTAGAGTCCGGCGAGGGCGGTACGGATCTCGCGCACCCGGTTTTCCCAATAGGGAGTCATGCGCTGCCGCAGGAAGGTGCGTTCCAAATTTTCGATGGCGGCATGCTTGGCGTGGTCAGGCACGGACTCGTCGTCGTTGATTTCTTCAAGGGCGTCGAAGTAATCCCGCTTGATGTGGGCCAAGAGCTTTTTGGCGAAGAATAGATTCTTCTCAAGTTCTTCGGCCAGCCCCGGCAGGTGACGGGGGTAGCCCATTAGGGCGTCGTATCCGGCGTCGGTTAAGCTCTCGTCTTCGGGGGCAATGTATGCTTTCGTCATTTTTGTCTCCTTGTGGCACTCGTCAGTATCCGCCTTACGGATAGACCGGGTTGCCCCGGTTTCGGCCTATTTGATGGAATAGCTTACGGTGCCGTCGTCCCATGCCGTGATGCGGGCGTGTTCGCGCTTGGTCTCGGTGTCCCGATACATCGGGTCCACGTAATCGCCTTCCAGCGGGGCAATCGGCGGGTTTTGATAGCGGCGGAATCCTTGATCCAAGAGGTAGGTTTCAATCTCGTGGATTTTGGCGTCTTGGGCAGACGTAAGCCCGGTGGTGATGGCTTGCTTCATGGCGCTATTCCCCCTTGGCCTTGGCGATGGCGGCGCGGGCTTGTTCCGCAAACTGTTGGCATAGGATGGCTTCGCCCATCACTGCCCCGTTATTTCCGCTATCGTGTGCCAGCAGAATGCGCTCAAGCGCAGCCAGCAGTTCCGGCGCGGCAATGATCAGATTGGCGGTTTCCGTGTCGTAAGCGTCTGCAATGTGGTGTCTTGCGGAGTCTTCAATGCGGTAAAGGCGGTTGTTTTCAGCGTCGATTCCGTCGATAGCTGCCCATGGTGTTGCTGTCATAGTCTTAATCCCTCGTTAGCTTTGCTGACGGCCTCGTCAGTGTGGGCACAACCCACAGACCGGACAGAATCCGGTTTCGGCCTTTAGTCTTGGTCCCAGAAGCCTAAGCAATACTGGATTCGCTTATCAATGTACTTAAGAGCGCCTTCTGGCGTGGTGCATTCTTCGTTGTAGCCTTCGTTTGGGTGGAGTCCGGGGAATATGATTGCCCCCTGTCTTTTGTCGCCATGTCGGTGGGGTGATTAACGCCCATGGCAGTAAAAACTTTTTCGATGTCATAACCGCCCTTATAGACGTGCTTCAGGGACTGGATTACAGCAAAGTAAAGGCGACGAATGAAGGAAGGGTGTGCGATGATAAAGGCGAGTTTATCAAGGTCTAGGGCCTCCCCAGATTCCTTTGCGACAAGTGAAAAATCAAGTAACCGGCCTGTAATTTCCGACCCACATGCGCAAGAAGAAACAACAACTTCGGCGCTGTATCCTTCGTCTTCCAGCCGGTCAATGTAGGACAGGATGGAAACCCCCCAATTGGTAATTTCCTGCATGCTGGTCATGGCTGCGTGTGAGGCTGCCCCGATTTCGATTCGCACAATCTTGTTTGAGGGGCCTTCTTCAAGGTCACGGTAGACCATGCAAAGCGGATCGCCAGCAACAGCGGCAGGGATGCAGGGAAACGCCCCGGCGACGTCCAGCACGTTGACCGGGTGCAGGACTGTCTTGGTTAGGGCGAATGCGTCGTTTAGGCGCTCCACAATCATGTGACGGCCTTCTGCCCAGCCAGTGCGGGCTACTGATATTGCTTCGCTTAGGGAGTCGGTCCCCCGAAACTCCCTATTGCCACGTTCAACAGAAGACGATCTTTGCCACACTGGTGGGTGAGCTTCGATATAGGTCAGCATTTCATCAAGGCTAACAAAACCCATATCAATTCTAGTCGGGCCATATGTCAGTTTCATGGTTTTACTTCCCCATCTTGGCAGGCAGACGAACCGACATGGCGGATTCGATCTTGGCGCGCTGGTCGGCCTTGACGCCTTGCCACAAGCAGCGGTTTGCGACGTCGCGCGGGTCTTCACCACGACGCAAGGCTTTTGCCCCTTTGAACGATGATCGGGGCGAGATGATGGACCGCACGTCTAATTCAGTGGCGGCGCGGCGGGCGTCCCGAACATAGGCAACCCATTGATCATGCCCGGCCAAGTCTTCAATGCGATGATCGTAGGCCATGGCGAATGTATAGAAGCGGTTCAGAGTCGCCCCATCCAGTTGATTGCGTCCCACATAGATGCGGTCAGCGCCCAACCCGTAGGTATTGGCTGCGGCCATGATGTGAAAATCAGGGTGGCGCTCAATCATGCCGTCTGGAAAGTCCATGTTCCCGTTTTCAATGGCGGCGTTCAGAACCAAGAGGACTCCGGGATGTGAAGCATCAACTTCGTCCAGCAGGAAGAGTCCACCGTTCTGATAGGCGTCCCGGAAGCGAGTCCGAACATAGCGCCCTTGGGCGTCCATATAGCCGGTCAGCTTGTAGGGCGAGTCAACGGCACCGGCCATAGCGAAGCCCAAGCCCAAGGCGTTGGCGACTTGTTCCGCAAGGGTGGTTTTTCCAGAGCCAGCCGGGCCTACCAACATGACGTTTTCCCCATCAGCCACGGCTTGCAGCACTTCGGTGAAGATTGGGTGATAGACGGCATCCGGCAGAGTCCGCGACTCTGTTTGGGTTTGGATGGTCAGCACAACGGAGTCGCGCTTGATGTTCTTGAGCCCTGCGTCAATCAGGTTTGCGACGTCTTCCAGAGTCGCGGCGTGTTGCTTGACCAAGCGCACAACGGTGGCCTCGTCAATTTCGACCTTGGGCGTCAATGTCTGCATCAGCAGTTGCAGAGCGGCGAGTTGGTCAGTGGTGGCAGCGGCTGTCATTGTCGTCTCGGTTTCCTTTTGCTTGAGGATGGATTTATAGTATTCGGCGGAATCTTCGTCGGCTTCGACTTCGACCCATCCAGCGTCTGGTTCGTTGTCGTCAGGGTGGACAGGCACGTATCCTCGTCCGGTAATCTCGTAGTACACGGCCTGCTCGTCGTCTTCGGCCATAGCGGCAGTCAGCGCCTGGTATTTGGCTTGATGTGCGGCAAGGGCAGCGGCTTCGTCGAAGATCGGCGTGGGTGTCAGCAAATCGGGCTTGGTGGCGGTGATGTGCGGGCCAGTCCCGGCAATGTCGTTGTGCAAGTGCACGTCGGTGGTGTCGTTGTAGTATTTCAACATCTGGCCGCACGTCGCGCGATTGACGAAGAGTCCGGGATCGGTCAAGCCAAGCTCCACCACATGGGCGCGAAGCCAATTGCGCACTTGCCCCCGATTGTCGGTATCCACCTTGGGCAGAGTCCCGCGATACCAACCAATCTGTTGGGTCAGCTCTCCGGCAGAGTGTTTAGGCTTTGCCATGGTTAGACTCCTACGCTGGTTTCGGCCAAGGCCCAGCCCTTGGGCGCAAGGTTAATGATGTGGCTTAGACTGGGCTTGCCATCCAAGTACGTTTCAAAGCCCATGCGGCGAGCGCATTCAAGCTGGTGCTCGTTCAGGGTTTTGACGCCAATGGCGTCGGCATAAGCCTGCGACTTGACGCAAGCCGGGTAAATCTTGGTCTGTCCGTAGACGCTCTTGGCGGTGAATTGCATAATCATGGCGTTAGACTCCTTTGGCTTTGGCGACGGCGGCACCAATCTCTTCCAGCATAGTCGCGTGGTGGGTGGGAACAAAATCCAGCGCCGACTCTAACGTCGTCAACATCATGTCAAAGGCTTCGGCGGCTTCGTAGAGTCGCATTTGGGTATCCACATTGCGCTCCAATTGGGCGCGGTCTCGGATGATTTGCGCGTAATCAATCATGGTCTTCATTCCTTGGGTAGTTCTGACGGCCATCGTCAGGTGACGCCACACGTCACGACCCGGCGAACCGGGTTTCGGCCTAGCGGTTTCTGATCTGCTCCAAGGCCAGCGCATAGCGGACAGCCGTAGCGCGGTGGGTGAAAGCGAAGGGGCGGCGACTCGCTTCGGGAACGTTCCAGCCCTTTTTGGTGAATTTTACAGTGCAGGTGTTCATGATCTCGACTCCTTCAGACCGGCAGGCCAGCGGCATGGTTAGCGGTGACAACATCCACCATACGATAGACACAGCGATGGAAGCTGGACACGCCATGGCGATAGTCTTTAGTAAACCGGAAGCCTGTGACCTTCATGGCCGGAACAAGCAGGTAAGCGATGAATGTGCGCATAGTCCAAATCCTCCTCAGTGGTTAACCAGTAAGAGAACACTAGCATGATAACGCAGGCGCTTGCAAGCATTTTGTAGAGTCGGAGTCGCGCAAGCCCCAACCCCAACCCACGCGCCGCCCCCAGCCGTTCCCCTCTCCCTCTCTAAGCTGCGCAGCACGAAATTTTTTTGCAGGATCCAGCGCCCCCAAATCCACCGTCCCACCAAATCACCGTCGGACACGATCAACCCACAGACAGGGGTAAAACACCCCAAATCAGACCACAGACCATGCGCTATGCTCGATTCTCAGCGCCTTCGTTGTCGCCGATCGTATCATTGCACACTCATATCGGCCACAGCGCCTGCGATATCCGCCACAATCCCGGTTTTAAGGGGACAGCGCCACATCCAGCTATCCACCACACCCAGAGACCACACCCACACTTCCCCACCATCTCCCACACCACAGCCAGGGGAAAGCCAGCACCACAGACCCAAAGCCCGGTCAACGCGCGTCGCACCACATCAAAAGACTTTGCCGGGTACAGCGCCAGCACTGCCCAATCCATCCTCTCTCCTATCAGATACCACCATAGACCAAACACCTTCGGTCTCGCTCTCAACCGATAACAGATGTCCACCACAACGCCAGTCACATCACGTGCGGATAATGCAGAAAACGGGGGAAGGCATTCGCGCGGAGGGGAAGCGGCTCATTGACAGCGTTCAGAGTCGAGGCGTTTTCCTGTGCGCGTGACCTTCACTCGGAGTCGGCTTTATGGCGCGTAAACACACCCGTACCAAAGTGACGGCAGCAGCCCTCGAAGCCCTTGAAAACGCTAGCGAAGGCGCGGCGCAACGTCTCATTTACCTCTCGACCCATGCCCTTGACGCCAAGGTCCAATTGGCAGCGGTCAACAGCATATTGGACAGAGTCGGCATTGGGGCGACCAACACCACAAGGGCTGATCCGAACGCCGAGGCCCAAGCCCAGCTCGCCCTTGCCGTCTCTCAGATGAACATGAACGAACTGTTGGCGCTTCGGCAGGCCACGACTCTGTTGGTCGAAGCAAGCAAGCGCGGTCCCGATCCCATCACCATCGACCAGCCACTACATATAGAGCACGACCCTGCCCCCACCGTCGCCCCAGGCCCAGACGACGACGAATAGCAAATCATATCAATGACTTGGGCCATGTTCGCGTGAAGCCATAATGCACATTATACGACAGCATTGAGTTAAACGAAGGCAGCAACGGCATGCGGTATGGGTCAGTCCGACCCGGCCACCGCCCCCGATATCGGTGAGGCCCCCCAACGCCATGGCCCCAGGCCAGCCCCCCCCATGACCCCCTGTAGAAAAAGCCGGGAGGTATCTCAAGCCCCCCCCCGCTACCGGAGAAAATTGGGAGATTTGCGGGTTACGCATTGACGTAAGTACACGGAAAATGCAAAAGTGCACCGAGTGGATACAAAGAAACTACATGAAAGGCCGATTATGACCCCTGGATTTGATCTACGAGGAGCGTTAGCTGAGCTTGGCTGGAGCATTACAGATCTGTCGAAGCGGGTTGAGCGGACGCGGACGCAGGTGTCGCGGTGGGTGAGCGGTCATGTTGAGACGCCGATGGCGGTTGAGCGGTACGTGCGGTTGGTTTTGGAGGTGAGGCGCTTAGCGGATCGGCTTGGGGGGGATGTCCGGACGGTAGCGGATGGGGCCTGAAAAAAAATCGGTTTTGGCTGCGCCATATAGGAGAAGGAAGATGTTGGATTTTGGGAAGCCGGTTCGGACTCTGCACGGGAACCCTGTTGTGATCCTATGCACCAATGCACCGGGGCCGTATCCGGTCGTGGGGTATTACTGGACGGCGGACACGGTAGGGGCGGTGATGTGGTCCGTCGATGGGGTCGCATGGAATGAAACCGATCCTGATATCGAAAATTATGAGCCTCCCAAGTATGAATATTTGTGGTGGGACCTTGCGGATCAGGAGCGTTACTTCTGGGTCAGTGAGGTCGTGCCCAATGACTGGGAGACCATGCCAGGGGTCGGTCTATGGAAGCACAAGTTTAGCGGCCGCCGTCGGGTCATCGTGGAATAAAAAAATCGGTTTGGCTTCGCCACTTTTGGAGAGAGTTATGGACGATTACCCGGTATTGGTCGAAGGATGGTGGGCGCTCAAAGGCGTCGCTCTCGCCGTGGTTACATCAGAGACCCTGGTAAGATTCGAGCAGGATGATAGTCTGGTGAACGATTACATCGACCTCGTTCGGAGCGGTGTGGGTTACTTTAGGAGCTTGCCGTAATGGGGAGCCTGAACCCTCGGTTTGACCTGGATACAATAATCGTGGCGATCGGTGTTGCGTTCCTGGCTGGGGCTCTCGCCGCCACGCTCGTCATCACCTTCGTGTTCGTTGGAAAGGGACTCTTGTAATGGATGACTTCGCTCAAGCGCCGCTAAGCGTCGCTGAGATCCGCGCTGAAAAATCGCATGATGGCCGACTCTGGAGTCCGCGTGACGCTCTGATCTCGACTCTGCGCGATCTGGATAGCGGAAAAATAAACCCGGACGTCCTGGCCATCGTTTTCCGCGACAAGGAGCCAGATGGCTCGAACGGATATTGCTTCGTCAATTCGTCTCCGGACTCTCTGCTATCAATCGGACTCTTGGAACGGGCAAAGCTCGTCCTCGTCAACAACAGCGAATAGGGGCAATCATGGGCATTGAAAAAGAAATCCTCGACGAGAGATTCGACGAGATCCTCACCGAAGTCATGGCGGTCGTCACCAAGCACAATTCGGCGATTAACTCTGTCGCCGTTCTAGCTGAAGCGCTGGCCCGCGTCCTTGCCCTCGTCCCCGAACCCTACACACATGCCGCTATCAATGGCATGCTGAAGCGACTCGCTGAATGCCGGGATATTGTCGCGGCGTTCGCCGAAGAGGTCTCTGAACAAGAAGTGGCGGAACGATATGGCGCGAACTGATGAAACAATCGTCGTCAATACGACACACAGCAAAGAATTTCGGATCACCCCAAAATTCCGAAGCACCGGGTATGTCGGCATCGACGACTCCGGAAAAGAGGTGATCATTGCCCCGTATCGGGACACGTATCAAACCATCGAGCGCCGCGTCCTGCTGGACATTGCGCTCGACCACCTGACTGCCGTGCAGGAAATTTTGGAAATATTGGGGGCTGAAAATGGATGAATGCATGAAAGAGGTCTGTGTCGGCGTTACGCATGATAACCCGGACATGATCACTATCGGTTCAATGTCGGAATCATACCTTATTCTGACTCCGAACGAGGAGCTTAAACGCATCCTGAACCCCCAGCCGATGTATCCGACTCCATTTAAAACCCCTGATGTGCAGTGCCAGCAGGGATCGCCCATCCACCCCGGCCAGACTATTTGCTGATGTATCCGATTAGCCGGAAGGACGAGTTTGTCGCGCGAGCCATATCGATCGCGCTGGGGGAAGATCCTGATCAGTTGGTATCGATCACCCCGGTGGCCGTCAATGCCACCGGCAAGCCGATGTTTAACAAGCGGGATTGGCAACCCGCATGGACGCATCACGTTGCTGTTGCGCAGTCCGCTATCGACGCGGGGCATCGATATGATCAGGGAGTCGAGAACGTCATCCGTCAGGAGCGATTGGAAGTCGAATGATCAGTAATCCAAAATGCCCCATCTGTGAAGCTCTTCAGCGAAAGATAGATCAGCTTGTGGCTGAGAATGAACGTCTGCTGCGGTTGCTTAACCCCAAGAAAAAAGACCATGGGGAATAATTTGGTTTCCGCTTGACGGGGGATCGATTTGCGGGTTACGATTTATTTTTAACGCACTGAAAAATAAAGAGAAAAAATGGCAGATGAAGTTGATTTGATCGACAATCATGTCGAGATTGAACGGGAGCGGGCTATCGGGTCCGCTTCTGCTTTTGTGGAGTCGATGCCGACCGGAGTCCCCGGCGAGTGTCGTGAATGCGGGGAACATTCCCCACGTCTGGTCGGCGGATTGTGCGCCCCCTGCCGGGATGACATTGCACACCGTCAACGGAGAATATTATGAATGAAAAAGAATTTGGGTGGAAACTGCGGGAAATGACATCAGCGGCCGCCAAAGACAACACCGCCCTCTGCGATATGGTGTGGCAGCTCTGCTCGGTCGCATCAGAATTGCTGCTGTACATGTGCCAAGATAACCCGGACCCGGTTGCTGTGGCGCATGACGGAATAGCTCAGTTGCAAAAGGACATGGAAACCCACGTTCAAAATACGCATCTCAAAGTGAAGACTCTCGGTGCTTTGGCCGCTGAGAGTCCGTCTTCCTCTGTAAATTAACTATTGTGGGTTACATCCCTATCGGGTAGTGTAACCCACAATTAATTTTTGGAGGGGAACATGTACTTCAAAGAAAAAGACGCCGGAACAAAATGGTGTCCGTTTACGAGCTTCTCCATGGCTGGGGAGACGCCATCCAATCGGTATCCCGGCATGGAAGTCACCGTCGAGACGACTGGCTGCAAGGGGCATGAATGCGCCGGTTGGCGCTGGAAAGATCCGTCGAAGACAGACAATGTCTGCGAAGGTGGGTGTGGCCTCGCCTATCGTCCCAACGGATACTGATATGCAGTCGCGGCGAATGTCCTTTATCGAGAGCGTCGTTGCGACGGCAATCGGGTTCGGGACTGGAATTCTGGGACAGCTATTGATCTTCCCGCTCGTCGGAATGCAGGTCAGCTTCGATAAGAATATCGTGATCGCAGCGGCATTCACCGTGATATCTATCCTGAGAGGATATTTCGTCCGCCGACTCTTTAACTGGATACACCTTCACTGGATTTGATATGCAAGAAAAACAACAAAAAACGGCGTTCGACCGTGTGATGGAAAAATTGGTCGTCGGTTCTAAGAACCAGTGCTGGCCTTGGACTGGGGCTCGGACTCGAAAAGGGTCAGGGGCCGCTGTCGTAAAAACGCCGGAAGGGTCAACCACAACGATCGGCCGGGTCATCTTCGAGCACTATAATGGGCGTCCGGTTAAGCCGCACCATGTTATCAAGACGACCTGCGGAAGCCTGTCATGTGGCAATCCACATCATCAGGCCGAGGTTGAATTCGTCTCTGTCGTCCGTAGTCAGAACAAGGTCAGCGATGATGATGTCCGTGAGATCAGGGCGATGGCGCTTGAAGATCCGGACTATCAGAAGATCGGGGCGAAGTTCGGAATCTCCGAAGAATACGCGCGGAATATTGCCCAGCGTAAGCGCAAGGTGAGCGTAAAATGACTCGCGGCCCTGGTAAAAATCGAGGGGTCTCCGACTCTCCGGTAGATTTCACCCAGACTCCGGAAGCTAAGCGCCGAGATACCAGGACCTATAAGGACCGTGGAAGCCGGGCCGAATACATGCGGACCTATCGTAAGAGGGTTAAGGATGCCGAAATGGGAAGTGTTGAGGGCGGCGGCCCTCCCTCTAAGGAAGATCTTTGATCTACATGAGCCTGTGTATCAGGACTTTTGGCCCTATGTGAAGGAAGATTATCTTCCGGACACCCCATGGGGAAAAAGCATTGATGGGATTGCCACAGGAAAGTGGATGTTTCGACCTCGGAATACGTTCGCCGTAGATGCCGAGTCCCTCTGGGGTGACAGTTGGAAGATCATGGTTGCTTCGGTATTCTACATCCAAGAGCGGACCTTCATGCGGATCGTGACGGGTGGGAGCCAGCACCGGTTAATGTACCACCACCTTTTTCTGAAGCGGCTTATGCTTGAGGCCGCAGACCCGATACGGTTTAAGTTTGAATGGAACTTCAATGGCATTTGATCTGACGAAGTGTCAACCTGATCAGCTTAATGATTTGCTCAACAAAAAGCTGGCAGAAATGTCGCTGTCTGAGTTTCTTAAGCAATCATGGCGCTACTTCGACCCAGGGAACTATTCCCATAACTGGCATATCGATGCGATTTCAGAACATCTGATGGCCGTCAATGTCGGGCAGATACGGAATCTGATTATCAATATCCCGCCGCGCCACATGAAGTCGTTGTCAGTTGCTGTCGCTTGGCCAGCCTGGACGTGGGCGCAACAGAGAGACCCTGACTTTCCTTTGCTCGGACCAGCCGTCCGATGGATGTTTGCATCCTATGCGCAGAGTCTGTCGCACCGCGACTCTCTGAAGATGCGCCGACTGATCGAATCAGGGTGGTATCAGAAGAACTGGGGGGATCATGCGAAGATCACCGGAGACCTTGATCGTAAAGAGCGCTACGAAACGACCGTCGGAGGGTATCGCCTAGCAACATCCGTCGGCGGTGCGCTGACTGGTGAAGGCGGTGATATCATTGTCTGCTTCCCACCATGGGAGGTCGTCTGGACAGACATTGGGCCGATGCAATTTATGGACGTCGTAAAGCGGAGATACCAGGGGAAGGTCTGGTCGTATTCTGCAAAGAACGGGATGGAGCTCTGCCAAATTATTGGATGGCATACCAACCCATCGCGTCCGCTTGTCGTTGTTGAGTTTGAAAATTGCCCGCCACTTGTCTGCACCGAGGATCACCGTATTCTTACGGAAGAGGGGATGCTGGTGGCTGTGGGGCGGCTGAAGCCAGGAACTTTGATTCTTGACCCCCTGCTCAAGCGGGAAGGGTTGAAAGGCTCCAAGATCTTTAAAGGTCTTCGGCCATGGGATCACCCGCCGAAGCCGACGTACTGCATAACCGTCGAGAAGAACCATAATATGCTGGTGGGGCGATCGCTATTGATCGCTGCCAACTGTGACGACCCATTGAATGCTAACGACGCCAATTCTGACGTTCTGCGCCAAGGGGTTCTGACGTGGTGGGATGAGTCCATGCAATCACGTTTGAACGATCCGAAGACCGGGGCGAAGGTCATCATTATGCAACGACTGCATGAAGACGATCTGACTGGCCACATCCTCCAGAATGACCGCAATGGGGAATGGTGTCACCTGATGCTTCCGGCCGAATATGATTCGTCTCGGCACTGTTTCACATCGATCGGATGGGAAGACCCTCGGACTGAAGACGGGGAAGCCCTGTGGGAAGAGAGAGTCGGGACAAAAGAACTGAATACCCTCAAGGCCGCCATGGGTCCATACGCGTTTGCTGGGCAATATCAGCAGAGTCCGCAGCCGCGTGGTGGTGGGATTATCAAACGCGAGTGGTGGAACCCATGGCCAGGAGAGGATGAATTGCGCGAGGGTGTGAACACATCGTTCCCGCCATTTGAATATGTCGTCGCCTCGCTCGATACTGCTTTCACCGAAGACGAGGAAAACGATTACTCAGCTCTGACCATCTGGGGCGTCTTCCGCGATATGGGGTCAAAGTTTGTCGCTCCCCGCCTTGTCACCGATGTGAATGATCGTGGCGAAACGATATTGATGCCGCAGGAAGAGCAGCCAAAGGTGATGCTGGTCTATGGTTGGCAAAAGCGCCTGACCCTGCACGGCCCACCGGAAAAAAAGCCGGATGGGGTCAGCCAGGAAGAATGGGATTCTCCAGCTTGGAGAGGATATCGCCGGGAGAACTGGGGGCTGGTGGAGTGGACGATTGATTCGTGTCGCCGGTACAAGGTCGATCGCCTGCTGATCGAAGGAAAGGCTTCCGGTTTGAGCGTTGTTCAAGAACTGCGCCGCCTCTATGCCAATGAGCGGTTCTCGCTGGAAATCACCAACCCAGGCAGAATGAGCAAGGTTGCCCGCGCCTATGCCGTTGAGCCACTGTTTGCCAATGGTCAGGTCTATGCTCCCTATCTGATGCTGAAGAATGGCGTCATCTGTTCGCGGTCGTGGTGCGATCAGATCATTACCCAGTTCACACAGTTCCCCAAAGCAACACATGACGACCTTGTGGACTCCAGCCTGCATGCGCTTCAGCACTTGCGTGATATAGGCATGGCGCTTCGCAAGGAAGAGGTGGAGGCAGAGTGGGACGACTCTTTATTGATTCGAGCGAGCGAAAGGCCACTTTACGATGTCTGATGAATTGAACAAGCTGCTGGCAGAGCATTACGATGCTACTTTCCTGCGGGCCGGAAGCCCGGTCGCGGTGATTGAAAAAATCAAGCAGCGCATGGCCGAAAGCCCTGATTTCGCGGCGGCAACGCAAGGGCGTTATTCCGAACTGGTGGCACTTGAGGGCCATTTCGGAGAAAGCGGGTTGGCAGCGCGGTGCTCCCTCTCGCATTCGCACCTCAAGGCATTAAGGGGGGCAATTGGATGACGACTCATGAAATTGTGCGGGGGGTCTTTTCTTCAATTCTGGAAGTGACACCGGACGCCGTCGGGGACGAAGATGATTTTTTCGACGACCTCGGAGGGGACTCCCTGGACATGATGGAAATTGTCTTGAGGCTGGAAGATGCCTTCCGGATCAAAATAAACGATGGCGACATCGAAAACATAACCACGTTGAATGAAACCGTTGCTCTTGTTGACGGAATTTTGGAGAAAGCATGATGAGCGAAGAAAAATTAGAAAGCAGCCTGGAGCTTGCTCCATATGCTGTTTGTGCCGGGTCAATCTCCGTGGACTCTGCGGAAAGCCTCGCCGAAGAGGTTCACTTGCAGCGCAGCCATTGGACAAATCGGAATGGTTTGTTCTGGACTCTTGGGCCGTCTGCATATCTTGATGATCCGCTTGATTATGCCGTGCGAACGCGGATGGAAACTGAATATATGAGCAAGACGTTCGGCAAGTGGTATCAGGAAGTCGGCGATGTTCTGGAAAGATTTGTTCATGGCCGTATTGTCCAGCAACCGTCTGCCGCCCCGCTTGGTTTTCACATCTTTCAAAAGACAGATGCTAAGCCATCGATTCATTTAGACCTCCCGTTTCAACGTGTGTTCTGGCCCGAACCCTTCTCAGATCCGTTCTCGTTTACTGTGCTTTTGGAATCCCCGAAGTCTGGGGCTGGACTTGACGTCTGGAATCGACCGCTGAACGAAGTCGGAGAGTCGGACCCCGATTATCATTATCCCTATAAAGTAGGGGACGTGATCGTCCACTCCGGTCTGTCCCCGCATGCGGTTTCGTCTCGGTATCCACTGGAAGATGGCGAGTTCAGAATTACACTCCAGGGGCATGGCGCTCGGCTTTTGGCGAGTGGCTGCATCGCCGTTTACTTCTGAGTTAAACTTATCTGTGGACAGGTGGCCCGTTTATTGGTACAACGGGTCATCTTCTTACAGGAGTTGATCATGAAGACACTGATTACATCCCTTGCGGTCCTGTCGCTTGCCGCATGCTCTGCCGTCCCCATGGATGTCCAGATCGAACAGAAAAAGCGCGAAATGAAGACCGAAGAGGTCGCTCGATCTGTTGATCAGCTCCCATCCTGGTGCATGGAGGCAAAACAAAATGACGATGCGATCTTCTCGTGTGGCACCTCTACTTCTGCTGATCTTCAATTTTCTTTCGACAAGGCCGAGCTCGCAGCAAAGACTGGCCTCGCCCGTCGGGTTAATTCGATGGTCTCCCAAAAAATCAAAAATTTCCTGCTTGAAACTGGTGCGGCAGAAAATTCGCACACTTCGGTTGAAGCGCAGAACACCACCCAGGATCTTGTCACCGAAGTCACCTTGTCTGGGTATGTGGTCGAGAAACGGATTGTTGTCCCGCAGGGGATCAACTACCGAGCTTATGTTTTACTGAAATACCCGGTTGGCGAAGCAAATCGCTTGCTGGTGGACAAGGCGAATAAGAACCAAGAACTGGAAACCCATCTTCGGGCGTCCGAAGCCTATCGTGAGCTTGAGGCTGATATTGAAGCTCACAAACCACAGGCCGCTCCGCAGGTGCCGGTCGAACAGGAGAAGTTGTAATGCATATCCATATTTCTTACGGTGAACTGGCTCTCTACGGGATCATTGGTGCCGGACTCTATGCGTGGTTCCACACCAGTCGCAAGCGCAAACGTGAATTGGCCGACGATGCCTTGAAGATGGCGGGGCTACAAAGACGCAATGCGGCGCAGCAGGAGCAAACTCAGCAGGCGTGGGCGTCCCGTAGTGGCAAGACAACAACATCCCTCCACAGGAAAAGCCTAACACCGCAACAGGTGGTAATGGCAGTGGTCCGTGGTCGCAACAGTCTCCACCGCCCCAATATCAGCCGGGTCCGTCCCGGTATCAGCAGCAACCACCTCAACCGGTCCAGCAGACGGTTGTTGTTCATGATGACAGCAGTCTTTTGACTGGCGTTCTGATCGGTGAAGCAATGGCGTCCGGTCATCATGATCACACAACTATCATTGAAGAGCGGAGCTATGAAGCCCCGCCGCGTGAAGAGCATTACCACTATGAAGCTGCGGCCCAATCCACGTCGCGCAGTTCGTCCGATGACGATTCTGACCGTGGTGGTATCGATATCGATATCGGCGGAAGAAGCGATAGCGGTGGGTTTGACTTCGACATTGGAGGTTGATCATGGTTAGGTTTCTGCCTCTTTTTATTGTCGTAACAGTCTTGGTGCTGTTTTCTTTCAGTTTAGCGATGGCAGAAACCGCCACCACGACAGCATCTTATGCGATCGGCGATAACGACTCGAAAAACGATGCGCGTCGGTTCTGCCAGCTCCAGGCGATCCGGCAGGTGCTTGACGGCGTTGGTATTCGGGTGGTCAATACGGCATCCATGGTCAAGTCCGAAGCATCCGACGGATACCATGACAGTGCACTTATGCGAACCGAGGCGATCAGCGGTGGCATCGTTCAGTCCACCGTTCTGTCCGAGCAGTTCTCAAATGTGAACCTGACCTGCACCGTGAGAGTCGAGTTCGACCGTGAGCGAATCGCGTCTAAACTTCAAATGATGACTGACAACGGGGAGCTGACTCGGCGTGTCGAGGCGCAACAGGCTCAAATCGATCAGATGAAACGGGCGTTGGTCTCCACCCCGAACACTGCCCCGGTGCAGAACAGCTATGATCAAGCACGGGCCGAGGTCGAGCGCCTAAAGGCCGAGCGCCAAGATATGCTCCGCAAGATCGAGCTAATTGAGCCGGGCATGCAGCCGTATGAAGTTCTGCGAATTTTGGGGAAGCCGGACGAGGGGTATACTGGTCCAGCAGGGGTGGCGACTGCTTATGGGTTCCAGCGGGAATGGCGCTACGGCAGTATATGGGTGAATTTCGCCAATACCGACAACAGTGTCCGCTGTATTTCCAATTTCAGTGATCAGCGGTGTGAGGGGCCTGCAATAAAGCGGGGGGCTTGGTAGTGGTCAGGGTGAGTGGATTTGAACCACCGGCCTCTGCATTCCGAGTGCAGCGCTCTACGCAAACTGAGCTACACCCTGACAGGTGCATTGAAAAGCTCAGATGGTTGGTCGTAGAGTCCAGATCATGATGGCGGGACAATAGCACCCATCCTGACTCTTTGCAAATAGATCAAGGTTCTGATACGTTCCAAAGTTGGCGGGCAAGCTGCTCGTTTTAGCCAAAGACTATCCTGCCCAGCGCCTGGGGATGATGGTAACGAGGCCATTACATGAGCGATCTTGCCAGGGGTTTTTCCCGCGAACCACAATCTATGACCGAGGCTACCTCCCCAGATTCTGGGTTCAGAGTCATTGTGGCCGACGATGGGGGCGAGCCGATCATCGATCCCGAAACTGGGGCGATGAGCATCGAGCTTGAGGATGGTCAAGTTCTGATCGACCTGGACCCGCCGTCCCAGGAAGAAGACGACTCTGAGGATTTCTACGAGAATCTGGCCGAGAAGATCAGCGAGAACGACCTCCAGCATATCGCGAACGACTTGCTGGAAGCGATCACCGCCGATGAACTGTCTCGTGTGGATTGGCTCGATACCAGAGCCAAAGGCATCGAGATGCTTGGCTTCAAGGTTGATGAAGAGCGCAGTGCGACGGCGACGGGATCACCGACCGACGGCATGTCATCCGTTCGCCACCCGTTGCTTGCGGAGGCGGTTATCCGGTTTCAGGCCAATGCCTCTGCCGAACTTTACCCGACGGAAGGGCCGGTCAAGGTCCGCAATGACCAGATGCCTGTTCCGCCCAACAGCGACATCCCAGACCCGTCCGGTCTGAACAAGAACGACTTGGCCGAGGCGCTTGAGCGTGGGTTCAACCATTACCTCACCAATATCGACAAGGGCTACCGCTCCGACTCTGTGCGGATGCTGTTCTGGGTTGGCTTTGGTGGGTGTGGATTCAAGAAGGTTTACAATGACCCGATCCGCCGGATGCCGCTGTCGCGGTCAGTCGATGCCCAGGATCTGATCGTCAACAACAGCGCGAACGATATCAACGATGCCGGGCGCGTAACCCACGTCATTAAGATGCGCCGCTCGACTCTGGTTCGGATGCAAATCGCCGGGGCTTATCGCAAGGTGTCTGACCTGACCGACCCCACCGAGAACATCAACGTGGTCGATGATAAGATTGCCGAGGTCAAGGGATTTGCGGCACGCAACAACCGCCCGGAAGACAACGAGTACACTGTTTACGAATGCTATTGCGAGCTCGACATCCCCGGTTATGAACACAAGGTCGAGGGCCAAATATCTGGACTCCAGCTCCCTTACAGAGTCAGCATCGAGAAAGATTCCCGCCAAGTCTTGGACGTGCGCCGGAACTGGAAGCCTGACGATGAGATGTGCCGCCAAAAACAGGTCTTCGTCAAATTCCCGTTCGTGATGACGATGGGCTTTTACGACACCGGGCTCTTGCAGATTCTGGGGAATACCGACAAGGCCCTGACCGGCGCATGGCGCTTGATGCTGGATGCCGGGATGTTCTCAAATTTCCCAGGGTTCCTATATTCGGAAAATTCTGGCCGCCAGACCACTAACAATTTCCAGGTCCCGCCCGGAGGTGGCGCAAAGGTTCAGACCGGCGGCCAGCCGATCCAGAACGTGGTGATGCCCCTCCCCTATAAGGACGTCTCTGCTGGGCTGATGCAATTGGCCAAGGGGATCGAGGAAGCCGGTCAGCGCCTCGGCGGCACGGCAGAGCTCCAGGTCGCCGAGACAAAACAAGATGCCCCCGTCGGCACGACTCTGGCCATGATCGAACAGGCCACCAAAGTCTTGGCCGCCGTCCACGTCAATCTTCATGCGGCCCAGGCCGAGGAATTCCAGCTCCTCAAGGAATGCTTCCGCGAAGATCCGGAGGCTTTCTGGCGTCACGATCGCCGTCCTGTCAAGCAATGGGAAGTCGCGGAATTCATCCAGGCCCTGAATGATTACGACCTAGTCCCCATGGCCGACCCGAACACGCCCAGCCATATGCACCGGATTATGAAGGCCGTGGCGATCAAGCAGCTCCAGGCTGCCAATCCCCAAATGTATGACGCCAAGGCTGTCGATACCCGGATCTATCGCATGATCGGGGTCCCCAATCCCCAGGCCCTGTTCAGCCAACAAGAAGCGCCCCCCGCACCGCCCCCGGATCCGAAGTTGATCGAGCTCCAGATGGAAGCCCAGATGAAGGCCCAAGAGATGAAGGTCCGGGCCGCAGATGCTCAGACGGAGGCCCAGGCCAAGGTGCGCGACGATCAGGTTCGACTCCATGCCGATCAGACAGAGTCGGCCGACCGCGCCGCCGACCGCGCCTCACGCGAGAGAGTTGCCCTGGAGAAAGAGCACACCGCCCGCATGAAGATCCAGGCCGAAGCCCAGGCCAAGAGCAACGACAACATGGTCAAGGCTCAGGCCGCGCAGCCGGGACACTTTGCAGATGGCGGTGAGGTTGACCCGAACGATGCTCCTCCTGACAAGGTGGCCGCCCCGCAGCCTCAAGAGCTTCCGGAATGGGCGCAAAATTATCACGCCTTTGCGAGTGGGCCGAGGACGGAGTCTCCGGATCTTGGCGAGGACGGCGAAAAGAAGTTCCAGCAGGACATGGCCAACAGCAAATACTTTAAGACTCTGCACAAAAAACTGAAGCAGGACCCGGCGAACGCAGACCTCACGCAAGAGGAATTGCTGAACGAAGTCACTGACCCGAATGGCGACTATAATATTCGCATGGCCCACCAGCTCGGGATTAATCCGACTCTGAACAAATATGATGGGCTCTATCACTATCCCGACTCCGCCCCGGATGGGACCATGCTGAAACAGCCCGATCACCCGACCGCCTGGATGAACTTCTTCCAGAACCAGTACGGCATCGACCCACAGAACCTGGGGATCAACAGCTACTTGTCGGCCCTCCAGTATTCCCAGCAACACAATGCCCCAGCACGAAAGAAGTAGACCATGGCACTCCAATTCGACGTCACCACACGCACCAACAATATGCAGGACATCATCACCTCGATCGGCACGAGTGGATACCTGATCATTTATGCCGGGACTCCGCCCGCTTCGGTGGCAGCGTCCTTGTCTGGCACGACAGTCCTGGCCGCGCTCCCCCTGTCGGCGGTGGCCGGTGTGGCGTCTGGCGGCGTCCTGACATTCAACGCGATCACGCAGATCAATGCGGCTGCACCCGGGACGGCGTCGTTCTTCCGTTGCTCGAACAATGCCCAGAACGCCTATTATGTTCAGGGCACCGTTACCTCGACCGGCAGCGGCGGAGACATCCAGTTGAACACAACCGCGATCGTCATCGGCGGCCCCGTCCAGATCACCTCGTTGACGTTCACAGCTCCGGGGGCGTAAGCCATGGCAGATAACACAGTCATTAACGTCGGTAGCGGCGGTGATGTCATTCGTGACATCGACCGCACGACAGCGAAGACCCAGGTCGTTGGACTCGACTTCGGCGGGACGTCTGGTGCCGGTGGCGAGCAGCTTGCAACGTCAGCCAACCCACTTCCGGTTGTTGAAGTCACGGCTCAATCGTCGGACTCCCCGAACTTTGTTGCCATTACTGGCGATCCGACGGGCGACTTCGCCGGGCAGAACCTCCTCGAACTGGTGATGAATGACCAGTCTGGCCTGAACTTCAACGTCAAGGTCGTCAATCCGCCCAAGGTCGATGCGACTGGCGCGGCAATCGCATCCGATGCCCCCGCGCCGATCCCGCTGTCCGGCGTTGTGAACGCCAACCTTGTCATCGACACCACGGGCTACCAGAGCATCAGCATTCAGACTAGCACGCTGGCAGGGAACGTGACGTGTTCGGATGACGGCGCGACGTGGTTTGCTTTGTCTGGGACGAACAAAGTGATCGCGGCAGCGTATGTCACGGCGGTCACGGCGGGCGCATCGTTCAACTTCCCCTGCTTGGCCCGGTACATCCGCATCACGGTCACGACGGCTGGGGCCGGAGTGGCCTATTTGCGGTCGCAGCCCTGGAACCCAGGCTATTCGACTCCGCTGCCAAGCAACGTCTCCCAATTGGGCGGCACCGCTGTCGTCACAGGCGGCTTGGCTGGCGTGTTGGCTGTTGGTGGAAACGTGGCCCAAGGCGTGGCTCCGACGACCAACCCCGTGAACATCGGCGGCTGGGATGGCACTTATACCCGTCGCCTGCTGACTGACACCTCCGGTCGCCCGCTGATCGCTACTGACACCACTGGTTCTGGGGTGCTGTCGGTGCGGCAAGACTATGGGTCGCAGGCCAACGAGCCGCTGATCGACATCCAGACCAAGATCCTGATGCAGTTGAAGCGCATCTCGTACCTGCTGGGTGAGCTACCTGCGACACTGTCGCAGAGCATGGTGACGACGACCTTCGTCCCGCCGCAGGCTGATGACGAAATCGCCTTCCTCAACGATCCTCAGTTGTTGCAACAATAATGCCTTCAGCCGCCCAACTCTACGCTAGAAATCCGCTGACGCTGACAGGATGCCGCATCAGCAAATTTGCCCAATACACATCGAATTTCTCCCCTCCCGCTACCCCATTTGCATTGGTGGCATAAATGCCTGCTATATCACAGTTGCCCGCATTGACATTGACCGGTAGCGAGTACGTCCCCGCCCAGCAGGGCGTGGTCACTGGCGCTGCGACAACGGCGCAGATTGCCAATGTTGTAGACCCGCTGTACTATCAGAATTGTTGTATGCCGAGAGCAACAGCTAACAACACTGGCGTTGACCTGTCGAGCAACGCCGCGACAGTAACAAACGTCGGGCTAACCACTACCAACATCAATTCCAAACAGGACGCTTACTGTTGGCAAGGAACGGGGTCAGGGGCGTATGCAACCATCAACACCCCGCAGTACGCTACGTCGCTATTAGGAGACTTCACGGTAGCATGTTGGCTCAACCCTGCGTCAATAGCTGTTTATAATCGCTTTCTGTCGGCGGGTCTTAGCGGGAATTTTGCATGGTTTTTCGGGTTTTCGCCATCCAGCGGCGGAGAATTTGACTTTTATGATGGCACGAACGAACTAGTTGGCGGTGCGGGGCTGTTCACCGCAGGCGTGTGGCAACATGTTGCCGCTGTGAGAAAAAGCGGCGTTTTAAGATTTTTTATGAACGGGGTGTGCGTCACCTCGCAAGCGTACACAGCAACTCCGGGCGGAACTTCGGCGGGGATGGTGATTGGCGGTCGGTACACAGGGTCAACTATGGGTGAAACGCTGAACGGGTCTTTGGCAGGGATTGAATTTCGTCAGTACGCTAAGTATGTCGCCAATTTCGCGCCGCCAACACTCCCCTTTGCGAGCATAGTCTAATGACAGTCGCAACCATCAACGCTGACGGCAGCATCTCCCTGTGGGGAGCGCCTAATCCTGACGGCCACAACGGGGTGGAATATCCTGTCGTGGTCACTGGTCAGCAGTCCCTCGACCCTCGCTATTACACGCAGCCTTACACGCTGTCGCAGTCAGACGGGGTGGTCACGCAGGCTTATGGGGACTTGTTGCCGGTGGCATTCGCACCAGATCCCATCACGGGCGTTGCCAGCATTCAGACCGCCAAGCTGGCAGACCTCGCCGCAGCCTATGCCACGGCCATTCAGCAGCCGGTGAGCTACACCACCCAAGGCGGCGTTAGCGAGACGTTCCAAGCCGATGATGCCGCTGTCGCCAACCTGTCCAAGATGTTGCTGGCGTTCCAGCACACAGGCGCGGTTCCCAATGGCTTCTTCTGGGTGGCCGCTGACAACAGCCAGATCCCGTTCACTTATGCCGACATGCAGCTATTGGCCCAAGCCATCGGGGTCAGCGCACTGACCGCATTCGGCAATTTGCAGGCCAAGAAAGAGGCTGTGCGGTCGGCAACAGATTCGGCCACCGTCATCTCGATCACTTGGTAGCGGAATAAGAACTATGGCGTGCTGACACCCTATTATGGTAGGTTTTGCAAAATTCTGTGATTCGACTCTCGCTGATGTCGAAAAAATTCTTTTGGTGACAGTGCCGCGCCGGGCTGTTTTCCATTGTGATGATGGAGAATATCGATGCTTATCGCTGCACAGGTTGGCCCTATCGCCACCACTGCGTCGCTGACCCCCGGAACGTCACCCAACTTGCGCCTGAGTAATATGGGCGATCTGGTCGTCTCGGAACTACACGGTCGCTTCTATGAACAGGCGTACCGCCAAACCGGTTTCCGGATCGGCACCACGGCTGCCGTGACCCTGACCGCCAACCATGGCACCACCAACGGCGGCTCTGCCACCCTGGCCACTGCTGCCGCCGCGACTCCGATGCTGGGCTTGTGGAATCCCTCCACGTCCGGTTTCAACGCCGTGCTCCAGCAAGCCCAGTTGCAGGCATGGTACAATACCGTCACCACCCCGACCGCCACTGGCTCGTTCATCTGGTATGTCGGCACCGCCCAAGGTGCGATCACCACCGGCCTGACCCCCTTCAACTCGAAGACTCTGGCTCAGTCCGGCTCGGTGATGAAAGCCTTCGCTGGTGCTACCGCCCTGACTGGTCTTGGTAACATCCTGACCGCCCTGGAAGCGGCCGACTTGTCGAACGCCGGTTCGGTGACTTACGGCACCATCGGTAATACCGCCATCACCCCCAGCATCGGCGGTGTGCAAAACTTCGACGGCCAGTTGATCGTCCCCCCCGGCGGTGTCTTGGCGCTGTATAACACCGGCAACGGCACGTCGTTCAACTACACCGGCCGTCTTTTCTGGGAAGAAGTCCCCGTCTAGTATTTGCCGATAGCGCTGGAGAAAAACAGTGCTACTTATATACAGGAACAATATTGACGGGGTTGTGTCTGTCGTCGGAGCTGGTGCTCCGACGATCCCGCCTGTTCTTGCTGCATCTTCTGGGAATGTTGTTGATTTCACCGGGTATGGATCCCCGCTGATTTCGGCTGTCACAGCGTCAAGCGTGGCCGGAGCCGGCGTTGCTGGATCTGGATCACCCGTTGTTGGCCCTGTCACCGCGTATGGCGTTGAGGCAGTTGGAGTCGCCGGGTTCGGCGCTCCGGCAGCCCAGCAAGTTGTTGCTGGTGGGAGTGGTGGCGTTGTTGACTTCATCGGGTCAGGGGCGGATCAGATTGCCGCTGTTGTCTGTTCTGGGTTTGGTTCCGTCCCGATCTCCGGGTTCGGCGCTGTTACAATTGGCCCGGTTATTTGCGTGGGCACCGGCGGGACGTATTTCGTTCAGGGATCCGGGTCTCCCGTTGTTGACCCAGTTATTGCGTCCTCAGTCGCTGGAGTCGGAGTTGCCGGATCAGGTGCGGTCATCATCACCGGCCAATACGGTGCCGGGTTTGGCCTTACCGCCGACTTCTTTGGCGCGGCCAATATCCAAATCGGGCCTGTCATTTGCGCATCAACGTCTGCCGATGGCGTCTCGGGGTCTGGGTCGCGCACTGTCGGGGCCGTTACGTCTGCCGGTGTCGGCAAGGTATCGCTCTTCTATGGGTCAGGGGCCGACCAGATCGCGGCTGTTGTCGCATCAAGCTCCGGAGTCGTCGCCGTTGTAGGAGGAGGGAGTCCGAATGTCGGGGCTGTCACGTCGTCCTCGTCTGGCGGAACGGTCACATCTGGATCTGGCGCGGCCAACGTCAATGCAGTGACGGCTGGTGGCGCAGGGGAAACCGGGACCGGCGGAACTGGATCGCCGACCATTGGGCCGGTGACTTGCGTCGGTGGGAATGCGTTTGTCATTTCGCTCTTGAGCGCGGCCAGCAATGTGCGTGGCATCCCGTCTGCTGGGCAGTTCGTAGCCTTCAGGAAGTCCGCATAAAGACGGGTTGCGGAGTCTGACTCCTTATGCCAATATGCCGTCTACTGCGTGGAGCGTCTGGTGCTCAGAATTGCTTCGGCCAAAATCTCATACCTAAGAAGCTCTTGGGTAGTGACGATACTTAAAATTCCGACAGGAGTCTTAGATGTCGCACGAGTCCCATGCTTCGATGAAGAACGAAGCGAAACGAAATCACGATGAAAAATTGGGTCGTTTGACCGAAGGTGGCGTCAAGCATATCGTCGATGGCGATATCAAGAAGGCCATTCGCGAGCATGAACGCCAAGACCATCCCCATACCAAACCGTCGAAGATCGCTTTGAAGCGCGGCGGCCATGTCGAAGGCGAGAGCGATCGCCCCCGTCTGGATCGCGCCTCCGGTGGATCGACCAAGAAAGGCAAGGGCACGAACGTCAACGTCATCGTTGCCGGTGGCGGCGAAAAGCAGCCCGTCCCCGTTCCCGTTCCTGCCGGTGGCCCCGCTGGTGGCCCTCCCGGAGTCGGCGGACCCCCGCCAGCTCCCCAGATGGGGCCGCCTCCGGGCGCTGGCGGACCTCCGATGGGTCCTCCCGGACGTAAGGATGGCGGCCGCCTCTCGACATATGAGAACGCTCCCGCCGGTGGCCGTTCCGGCCTGGGCCGTTTGGATAAAGCCAAGACCTACGGCCGCAAGACTCTGGGAGAAGAAGAGCCCGTCGCCGTCAACACCGAACATCGCTCAACTCTGGCCCGTGGAGGGGTGGACAAATGACAATCCGGGTACACCTGGAAGTCATTGACGACGAAGCGACGGAGGGTGTTACCTTCCGTCGCCGTTGCGCCGATGGACTGGACAACGTCGAGGCTGATTCCGATTATTTCGGCAACCTCAAAAAGTTCGAGCGCCATGACAATATGGCCGACGAACCCACCCGTCGTCAGGGGAAAAACGAATAGATGATCTTCCACGGCCCACGCCGGGCCGACATTTTCAGCCCAGCGCTTGTGGCTACTGTGAACGACCATGATTGAGATGTCGTTCGACGCATTAGATGCGCTGGTCTCGAAAATCGAGGCTCAAATCACAGAACGCTCAGAACACCTATCCTTCGGAGTCGCTTCGGACTTCGGGGATTACCGCAATCGCTGTGGATACATCCAAGCGATGAGAGATGTCCTTGATTACATCTCCGATATCACCACCGAAATACATGAGGGGAAAACAAATGACTGAAGCAGCTCAGACGCTGATCATGCCGACTCCGCCGACTCCCGAGCAAGAAGCCGAACGCATTCGCGCGGCCCTGCCGGTTGACATTCAGAATGTCGAGGTCTTCGGGAACCGTATCCTGGTGGCCAAGTACGTCCGCGAGAAGATCGGGTCCATTTTCACCGCCAACCAGACCCAGCGCGAAGATACCTTCCAGGGTAAGGTCGGTCTGGTCATCGCCAAGGGTCCCCTGGCCTTTAAGAGCGACCATGCCAACGACTTTTGTGGGCAAGATATCCAGGTCGGCGACTGGATTTCTTATAACTATGGCGACGGCAGCGATCTGGACGCCGTGGTGGACAACAAGCGCGTCGGCTGCAAGATCCTGAAGGACGTCGAAGTCCACGCCATCGTCCCCCGCCCCGACCTGTTCTACTAGGATCCCATCATGCCGGATGAACTCGACACATTAGAGCCGATCACAATCGTCGTTGATGACGATGCGGACTCCCATAGCGAAGCCCCAGCCGAAGGCGCTGTCGTCGATAAGAAGCCTGAAGACCATGCGATGGCCGACATCGAGGACCTGAAGCGTCAGGTTCGCAATGCCGATGCCGTTGCCGAGGAAGCCTCCCGCCGAGCCGAAGACGAGCGCCATCGCCGCGAAAGCGCCGAGCGCGAAGCCAGCCAGTATCGGACGGTGGCCAGCGAGCACGAATACAACAGCCTGCTCACTGCCATTCAGGCTGCGGTCGATCGCCTGGACTCCCTGCAAGCGGCCCATACCGCCGCCTTGGAGGCCGGGAATTACGACACGGTCAGCAAGCTCCAGCTCGACATTGCGCGGGAAACAACCCGACTCCAAACCATGGAGAACGGAAAGTACAATATCGAGCAAGCAAAAGAGCGCCAGAAGGATCAGCCGCCCCCGACTCGCCAAGACCAGCCAATCGACTGGAGCCGCCCCTGGAACAGCGCCGAGGCCGATCGGGTTCTGCGTGAATCGTCACCGGCATCGGCGGCATGGATGCGCGATCACAACCAGTTCTTCTCCGATGTGGGCTTCCGTCAACAGGTGACGGCGGCCCATAGCTTTGTTGTGGCCAAGGGTATCCGGGCTGACACGCCTGAATATTTCCGCGAAGTCGAGAAGCTGGTCGGCGTTGCAGGTGATGACGAGCCGACTCGCCAGAGTCAGGCTGATGAAGTGCCTCCGGCCCGGACTCCGGCCGCCCCTCCCCGGACTCCGGCCGCCCCGGCCGCCCCGGTGTCGCGCTCGGTCCCGTCTTCTCCTGGACAGCGGACGTCGTCGCAGACCATCGTCCTGTCTCGTGAGCAGCGTGAGATGGCCCGGACTCTGTTCCATGACCATCCCAATCCCGAACAGGCATATGCCCGCAACCTCATTGCCCTCGAAAAAGAAGGCAAGCTGAAGAAGTTCTAGGAGACTTAAATGAACGACCAACCCACTCGCGCCGGTCGCCCGACCAACGCCCGTATCCAGTCCTCCGTTCGTGAACCGGCCCGTGAGCCGGTCCGCGACTCCACCAACCGGACCGAGGGCACTCGTCTGGCCCGTAATCGCAAACGGTCGGAGGACAAGTTCTATGTCGATCCCCGGATCATCCCCGCCGGTCGTGATTATCAATGGGTTCGGATGTCCTGCTATGGCCAGCCCGACCCCGATCACGTCAACAACCTGAAGGACAACCACTGGACCGAAGTCCCCCAGGATCGCCACAGCGGTCTGGTGGTCGAGAAGGACGGTATGCGCCTGATGGAACGGCCGATGTACCTGTCTGAAGAAGCCCGCCAGGAAGATTACGATCTGGCCATCAGCCAAGTCCGTTCTGTTGGTGCCAATGTCACTGACGCACCGAAGGGACACTTCCGCCGGGCAGCCGCCCGCGTTAATTCTGACTTCCAGCAAGTCTCTCTTGAAGGAACGTCGATGGCAGAAATCGCCGACGAATAGCGCCAAAATAACAAAAGGCTTGCCAGAACGGCGAGCCTTAGTTAATTTGCAACGAAATATGTCCGTAGAGCCTATGGACAATCGCCCGATCTGGACGCCCATGCTGGAGCGTTTGGGTCATTAAGCGGACGAGGCCCGTACCGCTAATCCAACCTACGTCGCGCAGAGCCTGTGGCGGCCACGGTAGACCCAGAAGGTCAGCTATGGCAAACATTCTCGCGCCTTTCGGATTCATTCCGACGAAACGTGTTGATGGGGCTTCCTGGAGCGGCAATATGTCCGTTCGCAAGATCGCCTACAATAACACCAACAAATTCTATAAGGGCGACATCGTCCTTACTCTCTCGACCGGATACATTACCTCGGCCGCCGCTGCCTCGTGGACGTCCGCGACGACGACCCCGATCGCCGGTGTCTTCCAGGGTTGCAAATACTTCTCTTCCGCCCAGCAGAAGGTCGTGTGGTCGCCGTACTTCCCCGGTGGTGACACTGTCACTGGCCTGGACGTTGAAGCTTATATCATCGACGATCCGAACGTCGTGTTCCTGGCCCAGACCGGTGGCCTGTCGGGTTCCGCCATCGGCATCTCGGCCATTGGCAACAACGTGCAGATCAGCGTGTCTGTCGGCTCCGGAAACACTCTGAGCGGTATCTCCGGGTATGTTGTTGACGAATCCAACGTCGGCACCACCTCGACCTACCCCTTCCGTGTGTACGATATCCCCAACGTGCAAACGTCTGGCGGGACCCCCGGAACTGCCGCTGGCGCGATCGGCAATGGTTATGATCCGACGACAAAGTACAACTTTGTGCTGGTGACGCCGAATAACCATGAGCTCCGTGCTCCGATCACTGGCATTTAATAGAGGAGATTGAACGATGCCCGTTTCCTTATCCGCAATCGCCAATCTGCTCTATCCCGGCCTCCGGGAAGTGACTGGCAAATATAAACAAATCGGACGTCAGTACGACAAAATCTTCGACCACATGAAGTCGGATATGGCGTTGGAACGCACCAGCGAAGCCCGCTACCTGGGTTACGCTCAGTTGAAGAATGAAGGTGCTGCCACCGCATTCGACAACCAAGCCGGTGTGCGGTTCACCTACAACCAGGAACACATCGAAATCGCCTTGGGGTATGCGATTACCCGCAAGGCCATCGATGACAACCTGTACAAGACGCAGTTCCAACCGTCGAACCTGGGCCTGATGGAATCCTTCAATCAGACCAAGGAAATCTACGGTGCCAACGTCCTGAACACTGCCAACGTCTATAATCAGGCGGTGGGCGGTGACGGCGTGGCCCTGTGCGCCCCCAACCACCAGGTTGATGGTTCGACCTACGCCAACACCCCCTCAGTGGCTGTTGACCTGAATGAATCGACTCTGCTGTCGGCGATGATCTCGATCCGTCGCAACTTCGTCGATCAGGCTGGTCTGAAGTTCTATGCCCGTGGCCGCAAGCTGATTGTGCCCCCGGAATTGGAACCGATTGCCATCCGTCTGTTGCAGACCGAATTGCGTCCCGGCACTGCCGATAATGACGTCAATGCGATCCGCGCCACTGCTGGCGGCTTGACTGAAGGTTACATGGTCAACGACTTCCTGACCTCTCCCTACGCTTGGTTCCTGCTGACCAACGTCAAGGGTCTGGCCTACATGGAGCGGATGCCCTTTGAAACCGATATGCAAGTCGAGTTTACGACGGACAACCTGCTGGTGAAGGGTTATGAACGCTACTCGTTTGGCGCGTATAATCCGCGCGCCATCTACGGTAGTTTTCCGACCTCGTAAGGCGATTATCTGGGCTGCCCTTCGGGGTGGCCCAGGTGGTACTCGTAATTAGAAGGAGCCTCACATGGCTGAGACTATTGAACGCGGCCCGGCAATCTCGCTAGGGGCTCTGACAGACGCCAATCTGGTTGTCATCAACGGCGTGGTTCAGACCAATGCCCAGATCCAACCCACTGACGGACCGTCCATTTCCTACCAGGGTGACGCCATCCCCGATGTGCGTGTGTTTCCTGCCAATAAGGACGGCCTGCAAACCGCCCGCATCCCCTGCTTTGTCAGTTCGCCCTACATCGTGATGGTCGATGCTATCCCGTCGGTGAGCTCGGCCAGCGGATCGAATACCGGCACTGTGGCTGCGGCCCAGGCGATTTCCTCGGCCGGTGGTGCCTTTACCTTGATTTCGACCCAGCCCAGTTGCTCCGCATCTGGTTCGGCCGCCCACGGTATTGTCCCGCTGATCCCCAAAGCCTATCCGACCAGCTATACTGGGACGGTAGGAACCCCCATCAACGTCCTGGCGCTGGACTTCGGCTTCACCTACGGCACGACCACTGCTTCGAGCACCACCGTCACGGTGGCCGACTCCTCGCTGTTCTATGTCGGCCAGTGGATCTGCATCGCCGGTGCCGGTAATTCGGCGACGACCTTGCCGCTGGTGACTCAAGTCACCGCGATTCCGACGTCCACCACGATCACCCTGGCGACCGCCGCTATCGGTGCCGTGACCCGCGCCCCCATCGGATCGACCAACTACAGTGGCCCATACCCGGCTGGATCTTCGGCCAACGCGGTGAATCCCTACTGGAACGGCGGAGTCGCCGGTCTGTTCAATCCGACCGAAGGCATCGCCCGTAACATCGCCGTCTATGCCGCAGCGAATGCCATCACCAACTCGGTGGTTATCAACGGCTATGACGTCTATGGCTACAAGATGACCGAAACCATCTCCTTCACCACGTCCGGCTCGGCCCAGACGGTGTATGGGAAGAAGGCTTTCAAGTACATCTACTCGGCGACTCTGACGAATGCCGACGGATCGCACAACGTCTCGCTGGGCGTCGGCGACGTCATCGGGTACGCTCTGCGCATCGACAAGTGGGAATATTCCAACAACTTCTACAACGGCACGTTCACGACTGCTCAGACGGGATGGACCCAGGCTTACCAACCGACCTCCGGCGCGTCCACGGCCACTTCGGCTGACGTTCGCGGAACGATCCAAGTAGGGTCTGCCGGTGGCGGTTCGCCCATCTCTGGCGGCGCGAACCTCGATGGAACCAAGCGCATCGCTCTGATGATGACGGTCCCCTTGAGCAACTTGATCAATTGCACCCCCGCCGCACCTCAGTATATGTTCGGCACGGCGCAATATTCCAATTTCTAAGCGAGGACTGACAAATGGCTAAAGCAAAAGAAGGTGTGGTTGCCCACGACAAGCCCGGCAAGGCTTACAATGCCCAGGGCTCCAACGTCGAACACGAAGCGGAAGAAAAGGCCGAACGCAAGCGCGGCGGTCACTGCGAACGTGCCGAAGGTGGCGCTGCCGAAGAAGGCGCTGAAGAACGCGCCCATGGCGGCGGTCTGGACGCCATGAAGAAGAAAAAGAAAAAGGAAGAAGGCAAGGCCGAGGGTGAACATAATCGCCCCCGCTTCGATCGCCCCGGCCGCAAGCGCGGCGGTGCCATCGGTGCCAACCTGACTCCCTTGTCCACGGCTGCCAAGATCACCCCGGCCGAAGGCCGTAAGGACGTCGATGGCGATCGTCTGGACGAAGAAGAAGGCTGAAGAGGCAGGGCGTCAGGCGGGCGTCTGACATCCTCCGAACGGAATGCCCTACCTGGAAAAGAGTTCGCTCTCCCAGGTAGGCGCTACCCGATAGAGAATAAGAGCCATGCTCGCAACGCGCTCGCCAGAGTCAGCCAGCACGGCTCTCCAGAAGAAAAGGCCAAGGTCCGGGCCAAGGTTCACGCCAAATATCCGGACATCGGTGAGGAGTAGAAGATGATCCCTGCAAGCGTTTCCATCGTTTTGGCGGCTGGTGTCGCTGCCGGGATCGTCGCCTCGAACACCCCTGCCGGTGCTGGGAACCTGACCATCGTCAGCGGCAAATACACTGCCGATGCCCCGCGCCGCATTCTGATCACCTATGGCAATGAAGCCTCGAACCGGACGGTGAAGATCACTGGAACCGATCGCTATGGCAACTCCTTGGTGGAAACCGTGACTGTGCCCCTTGGCGCTCCGGGATCCATCTACACTGCCAATGATTTTGCGACCGTTACTGTCGTGACCGTGGCTGGAGCCTGGACGACCAATATGACGGTCGGCACCAACAACGTCGGCTCGACTCCCTGGATCGTCCCCAGCCTGCTCATCACCCCACAGCAGATCGCTGTGGCAGGCGTGAACGTCAGCGGCACGGCGACATGGTCGGTCGAATATACCTATAACGACCCGAACAATCTGCCTTCGACTCTGACGACTCCGACGGTCTTTGCCCTGACTGCCTTGTCGGCGCAATCGGCAACGAAGGATGGTACGTTCGCGCAGCCGGTGGCCGCTTATCGCTTGACCGTCACTTCCGGCCAAGGAACAGTTCGTCTGGATAGCCTGCAAGCTGGGCGTAACCAATAGGAGGGCGGGATGGCCTCTCCATCTGGCACAACGACTTTCTCACCAGCGTTCTCGGATATCCTTCTGGATGTGTTCTCGCGCATCCAAATCCGCCCATCTGAAATCACCGCCGATCATATGTGGCAGGCAAAGATGTCGGCCAATCTCATGTTGGCCGAGTGGGAGGTCCGCAACGGCCCGAACCTCTGGAAGATGGAAGAGGTCACGGTCCCGCTGCAACAGGGCGTCTCGTCTTATACGCTGCCCTCCACCACGGTCGGGATCCTCGATTATTTCATCCGGCAGTACCAGCTCACCAACACCGCAAACATTCCGGTATCGCTGACCACGTCGGCGGGCTTCACCAATGTCACGGTGGTGTGGCCAAATCACGGTCTCGTGCCGTCGAGCTGGATTTCGTTTGTGACTCCGATATCGATCGGCGGCCTGACGATCTATGGGACCTATCAGGTCCTGGCCGTCATCGACATCAACACCTTCATCATCACGTCGGTCTATGCGGCATCGACGTCTGTATCTGGCGGCGGCGCTGTTCCGGTCTTCACGTCGAGCTATGGATCGACGACGATCAATGTGAACTTCGCCAACCACGGCCTTGTCGCCGGGCAGACCTTTGCCATCGGTGTCGCAACCTCCGTCGGCGGCGTGCCGCTGTCCGGGGCCTACAACGTGGCCAGCGTCATCGACATCAACAATTTCACTATCGTTGCGGCCCAGGCCGGAGCATCAGCCACTGTCGCCGAGAATTCCGGCCTTGCCCAGATCCAGAGTCAGAGCGTTGCTGTCAGCCCGCTGGACAAGGTCATCAACCCGATTTCCCGGTCTGAGTATTCGGCAATCCCGAATAAGACGGACCAGGGGTTCCCGACCAGCATCTGGTTCAATCGCCAGATTACGCCGGTGGTCAATCTCTGGTACGCCCCGGACTCCAACGGACCTTACGTCCTGCATATGTGGTGCCTCGTCCAGACCAACGATATCACGACTCCGGGCGGTGTCGGCCTCGATGTGCCGTGGCGCTTCCTTGAAGCCTTTGCCCAGGGCATGGCCGCCAAGCTGGCGGTGAAATTCCCGCCCAAGGCCCCGAACACCATTGACCTCCAGATCAAATTGGCTGAACAATCTTGGTCGTTTGCATCCCAGCAGGATACAGAGGGAGCCCCGATGTATGTGACTCCGATGCTGAACTCATATTTTAGGTGATGTGATGGCCTGGAGACCGCACGGAAAAGCACGGGTTAATGCGCGATCGCCATCGGCGTTTGCGATCTGTGACCGCTGTGGGTTTCTGCATAATCATTGCGATCTATCCTGGGAGTTCGACTGGCGCGGCCCACAGCTTACTAATCTGCGCATCCTGGTGTGCAGGAAGTGTAAGGACCGGCCGCAAGAGCAGAACCGCCCGAAGATCACACCTCCAGATCCCGTGCCGATCCAGAACCCGCGTATCGAGCAGTACAGCTCAGATAATGTGGGGATTACCAGAATTCAGGCGTCGATCCCGCCGACTTACATTGAGGATGAATGATGCAGTATTCCGACCTCGTCACAGCCCTCGTTGTCGAGCTGGCGATCTGCTCGACGTCAGACCCGGCGTTTTTGCCAGCCACCGCGACTCCGACTCCGGATGCGAACTTCAACGCCATCTTGCCACGGTGCATCGAGTACACCGAGAATCGTATCCAGCGCGACATCGACTTTGTCGATACGACCGTCTCGAAGACGGGGACGATGACGGCCAACACCCGGACTCTGACGCTGAACCCCGCCACCCAGGGGACGTTCATTGTTCCGCAGCAGCTTTGCGCCGTGGTGTCTGGTGCCCGCCAACCCCCGATGACGTTTGTCACTCGCGAGTTTCTTGACGCGGCATGGCCCAGTGAAATCGGGACCGGAGTCCCGACATATTGGACCCTGGTTGGGCAAACCGATATCTTGGTCGGGCAGGCCCCGGATATGGCCTATGGCTATGAACTGACCGGATCCCAGCGCTTCATTCAGTTGTCCCTGACCAACCCGACGAATTTCATCTCCATAAACATGCCGGAATTATATCTGGCGGCCGCCATGGTCTTTATGACCGGGCACCAACGAGATTGGGGTGCGCAAGCCGATGACCCCAAGATGGCGATGTCCTGGGAGAACAATTACCAGACGCTCAAGGCAGGGACCAGCTCCGAGGAGATGCGGAAGATATTCCGTGGGGTCAACAATACGACAGACCTGCCGAGCCCGCTGTCACCGCCGTAATTGCACGACTCTGCGTTTTGTGTTTTATTGAGAGTCCGAAGGGGACGTCATGCCACTTAAACCTGGAACATCGAACAAGGTCAAAAGCGATAATATCCGTGAGATGATCAATGCAGGTCATCCCAGGGATCAGTCGATCGCCGCCGCCATGCGCGAAGCTGACCAGAGTCGGAAGAAGCGTGCCGCCGGTGGATCGACACTGGCCCCCATGACCGCCGAGCCAGCCATCTTCGGATTGGTGAATTCCACAGTCCCGGGCCGGACGGATCGCCACAACACGACTCTTCCCCATGGATCATACGTCCTCCCCGCCGACATCGTCTCAGGCATGGGCGAGGGCAATACCATGGCTGGGGCAAAAGTTGTCCGGCAAATGTTTTCTACCGGGCCGCACGGCGTCCCGATAAACCACACCCAGCGACAGAATACGATCCCAGGCGCAGCATCAAACCCGATGGTGCGCCATCACTATGCGCAGGGTGGCGAAGGCAGCGGCGTTCCGTGTGTCATCGCTGGTGGTGAGTTCGTACTGACCCCGGAAGAGGTCGCCTACAGCCCGCGTGCCGGTGCTGGCGACCCGAACAAGCCGGAAGATTTCCAGAAGTATCTGGATCGTGGGCATAAGGTCTTGGATGCTTTCGTTGTTGCCCGCCGAAAGATGGACATCAAGACAATTTCAAAACTTCCCGGACCTGTAAAATAGGAGACTATCATGGCGACGACGCCCGAAATTGAAGCCTTTGACGCTATTTTTGACCTGACCAATCCCCTGTTGCCCCCGATGTTCGTCGAAGGTTTGGCCATCGTGCGCGGCAATCTGCTGGAAAAGGCCCTGGCCGCCGCCAACCCGGCCCCTGTCGAATCCCCCGCCCCGGCTCCCGAGCCGACTCCGGAGCCGACTCCCGAACCGGTCGTCGAGGCAGCCCCCGTCGAAGAGGCCGCCCCCGAAGCGGTGGCTTAATTATGGCCGCAGTGGTTGACGTCGCCGACGCCAGCGACTGCGCCGAGGTCATCGACCTCCTGCGTATGAAGCATGGGGAAGATGGCCTGGGTCGTTTCAGTGAAGAACGCGCTCACGAATCAGTGGTTCGTGGCGCGGTCACGAAGAACATGGCCCGTATCGGCGTGATCCGTGGGAAGACCCGCATCGAGGCCACCGTCGGCCTTTTTGTCGATCGCCCCTTCGACTCCATCGACCAGTATCTGTTTGACCGGTGGCTGTTCGTCCACCCCGATAACCGCCGGTCTGAACATGCCAAGGACCTGATCATCTGGTCAAAGAAGATCGCCCTGTGCCTGGGTGTCCCCCTGGTGCTGACCACCATCGTCAATCAGACGACGGCGAATAAGGCCAAGCTCTACGAGCGTCAGATGCCCGAGGGTGGCAAAATCTTCGTGTTCAATCCGATCCTTGAACTGCAAAGACAAACCGCTTAGTATCCGCAGTGACTTCCCGACGTGCCGTTGGGCTTTATATTTCGCCGGTTCCTTTACGAAGCTCGTGACCGAACTTAAACGCTGGGCGGGATTTGATGCTTAACGGCACCGACTACCACTTCAAGACTCCGAAGCCTGACAACGTCCGCATCGCTACGAAGCTGGACGAACCCGCTTTGTTTGACCTCTTGTGGAACGGTCTCCACGACTCCAACGACATGGGCTATGGCCGCTCTCACCGCAAGGTGTGGGAGCATATCAATGCGACCTGCCGTGGCGAGAAGGGGATTGCCGGAGTCATCTATGAAGGCCCCAAGATGGTGGCCAGCGTTGGCATCGTTGCATCCCAGTTTTGGTATTCGGACGTCTGGTTTCTGTCAGAGGTCTGGATGATTGTCCTCCCGGAATACCGGTCGAAGGGCTATGCCGATGATCTGTTCAATTTTGCCAAGTGGCACCGTGAGGACATGGAGCGGCTAACCGGTCAGGAATATGACCTGGAATGCTCTGTAATCAGTAACCGCCGTCTTGAGGCCAAGGAGCGTCTGTGGGCGACAAAGGGCCGGAAGATCGGCGCATCCTTTATGATCGATAGGGACTAAAATGGGAAAAGGCGGCGGCAGCGGTGGCGGCACAAACACGGTATCTCAATCGGCTCCGCCGACAGCGGTCCTTAACGCATACCAATCGATTAATAATCAGGCCCAGGCCCAAGCGTCTGCTCCGCTGAATCAGTATGCCGGAGCGACGATCGCCGGGTTCACCCCGCAGCAAATGCAGGGGTATCAGACCACACAGCAAGATCAGGGCGTCCAAAACCCCTATATCAACGCGGCTGCCCAGCTTTATGGCGACGTCGGCAACCAGATCAATGTACCCCAGTTCAGTGGGTATCAGGTCGGCCAGTATATGAGTCCGTACACCCAGAGCGTGGTGAATGCGACCGGTCAGCAGTTCGCAAATCAGAACGCCCAGCAAGATCAACAATTGCTCGGAAGCACGATTCAGCAAGGAGCCTTTGGTGGGGACCGCGAAGCGATCGCTCGGGCGGCACTGGCCGGACAGCAGCAGGTATCGCAGGCCCCGACGATTGCCGGACTCTACAATACCGGCTATGGCCAAGCCCTGAACGAGTTCAATAACCAGCAGAACGTCAACGTCAACGCCCAGACGACGGGTGATTGGCTGGCGTCGAACGCCGCCGCCGGACTCTCTGGGCTTGGCAGCGCCGCCGCGAATGGGCTCTCCACTCAGGCCGGAGCCCAGACTGCGGCCGGGGCACAGCAGCAGCAACTGAGCCAGGAACAACTCAACGTCCCATATCAGAACTTCGAGCAGGCCCAGGCATTCCCCTATCAACAGATCGGCTGGAATTCCAACATCGCCGAGTCGATGGGGGCTGGATCTGGCGGGACATCGACGACGTCGCAGCCGGGAGCATCTCTTGGTGCGACGATCGGCGCGTCAGCGATCGGTCTAGGCGGCATTGCCGGAGCCACTGGCGGCTTTGGTAACGGTGGCTGGCTCTATGATAACGGATCGAGTGCTGGCGGGCTATTGAATAGCGCAGGATCATCGATCGGCCAGGGATTGAGCAATATCGGCCTTGCAAAAGGTGGCGGGATTAAAGAATACCATGGGTTTGGCGGGATGGCGGCGAGCGGCATCCCTGGCACCGGAAACGGCGACACGTCTGGATTCCTGGCTGATGGTGGTCGAGTCGGGCTGGCTGGTGGCGGCACAATGATGGCTGGCATGACCGGGCTCGGCAATATGAAGCAATACGGGACAAGCATGTCCACGAGTACCGGTCCTGGTCCAAGTGCAGGAGTCCAGCTCCAAAAGGCTGCCGGTGATATCGGGTCCATTAGAAATGCGTATGGTTTGGCCAATTCAATCTATCAAGGGGCAATCTCGAACCAGCTCGGACTTGACGCTGCCGGGAACGCCGTCGGTGCTGGATCTGCATGGACTGGAAGCACTGCTGGTTTGGGTGGGGCCAATATCGGCGAAGGCGTTGGACAGCTATCATCTGGGTTCACCAACATTGGTAGCTTCGGCGGGTCAGCGAGTGGCGTTGGAACCGCTGCCGAAGCGGCTGGAACTGCCGCAGAAACAGCCGGGACTGCGGCTGAAGCCGGAACAGCAGCGTCATCCATGGCTGGTGGTGCTGGAACTGTAAGCGAAGGGTTGGGTGAGTTCATCCCCCTTATTTTTGCGAAGGATGGCGGCCGGATTGGGCTGGCTGGTGGTGGATTGCCGACAACGCAGGGAACGACCGAGGACGGAGTGCCACAAGGTGGAACGGATGCAATCTCGCCGTTCATTCCGAACAACAGCAACCCGTTCACCATCGTTGGGAAAAGCGCCTATGCCCCCCACGTCGGTGGCCACGGGGTCGGGATTCCTGCCCCACCGGCACCTACGCATCAAGACCCCATCAAGCAGGCAGTTGAAATGGCCAGCTCACTTGGGAAGGCGATCGGAAGCCAGAAAAATACTGGCGACGGCAAGCCGACTCCGGGAACACCGTGGAGCGGCAGCACAGCGAGTCTGACTGGGCAAAACACTGGCGATGGTGTCGCCCCTGGGTATGGCTCTCCCATGGGGGCACCGGGGCAGTCTCAGTTTACGAGCCCGGATCAACCGGCCCAGGGAGTTTCCCAAAATGCAGCCCCGGCGAACATGTCCAATGGATTTACGGGGCCGAGCACTCTCCCCGCCATTCCTGGCGTGAGCCAGACCTATAAAGAAGGCGGCCGGGTCGGACTCGCCAATGGCGGAAGCAACGCAGGCGTCAGCCAGGGGTGGAATGCCGGACAGGCACAAGGCGTTCAGACGCATGCTCCAGTGCAGCAGCAATATAGCGGATACCATCCCAGCATGGGATTCGGCGGTTGGGGAATGCCGCAATCTCAGCGGGGATACCAAATGCCGCAAGGCTATATGGGGTATCAAGCCCCAGCAGTTGGCGCGTCACCGTGGCTCTCTGGCTCTCTGGTGAACCAACGCGGAATCGCCATTCCGCAGCTTGAGACTGGTGGATATGGACCTCAAGGGCAGAACCTGTATGGGTATGCGGCTCCGTCTAGGGCGAATTTGAATTCGTCTATGATGCAGAATTATGCAGCACCGAACACGGGAACTCTTCCGTATTACTCGACATCGTATGGTGTGCTGACCCCAGCATCGATCCACAATGGCGTTAGCCAGTACGCCTACAGCGCCCCGACAACAACATTGGTTGGCAAAGGGCAAAATGCCATTCCGCAACAGCCGATGAATGCAACGCCTTTTGGTGCTCCTGATGGGTCTACTGTCGGTCAGATTTCGCAGGCTGATATTTTTCGCGCCGAATTGAATGGAACAAGCGGTAACGCGAACCCGCTCGTCTATCAAAACGGAAATCCGATTGGTTGGCTCAACGGATCGAATTACCAGAAGGGCAACCCTGGGCTTCAGGCGGACACGTCGCAATCCTCGTCTCCTGGCGGAAAGCTTTCTACCGGAGGCGCTGTTACGCCCTATGAGAAAATCCGTAAGAACCGTGATACCGGAGGCTCGACCAATGCCGAACCGACTCCAGAACAACAGGTAACGGCAGGTCTTCAGAATGCCGGAGTCAAAGACGGCGACTCTCCGATGGTCCAAAATTACATGGACCAGTATAAGCAGATGCCGCTGAACCAGCTTTTGCAGATGGCCCAGCGCGTTCCCGCCGGGTCGGCGCAAGGGGCAATGATCCAGCAAGCTATTCTGATGCAGAAAATGAGGCCACAGCAGGCCCCGCAACCAGTTCAGCCCGGCCTTGCCGCAGCCATGGGGCCGCAAGCGCAGCAGCTCCGCACTGGTGGCCGCGCTGGATTCGCTCCGGGTGGACTGACAAAGCTTCCGTCGAGTGACGCCGTAGCTGATCTTGGAACTTTGCCGACGAGCGATCTGGTCGCTAATGGGCAACAGGATCAGACTGTTCAACCGTCGCCGCAGCCATTTGTGCCAGCAACCGCCGATATGGCCGCCGGGTTATCCCGTCCGACTGTTGATTCCACAGAAAAAGCCGCCAAAGCCGCTCTTGTTGACCCTCGTGTCAACAAGGAAAAGGCTATTGCAACTGGAATTGCCCTAGGTTCTGCGAAGGAAGCTCAAGCTGAACAAGACGCCAAAGCGCCCTTGACGCCGAAGCCGTCAGCCCCGGTAAATCCAAATCAAACGGTATGGGATGCTCTCGGCCTTCCGAAGATCGGGACTGACGAACCGGAGAGCACTGCGAGCAAGGCGATGGCTAATCCCCCTGTGCAGCCGCCATCCCCTCCTGCTAAATCTGGTCTTGGAGCGCCGCAGCAAACGTCGGCGGAATATGACCCCATGGCTGAAGACCGGGCGCGCGGGGTATATAAGATGCAAGATCCGGCCATCGATCGTATTGGGCATTTCCTGAAGGATTCATTGGGGCGCATTTATGGCGTTCCTGGTGCATCACCAGAATCTTCACCGACTCCGAGCCAGAAGGCATTGGCGCAAACAGCCCCAGTGCCTGCATCGACTGCTCCTGCGCCTAAAGCAGATTCACAACCGGCCCCAGCACCTCAACCTGGGCTCGGCCAAAAGGTTGACCCGACTCATTTGACGTTGGCGAATGGCCCAGCTTCGGCTACGGCCAAGAAAGATGTCTCTGGACTTAAGAAAGCTTCGCCGCAAGAAGTGGCAAAAGTGAACGCTGTCGATGCCGACAAGGTAAAGGTGGAGTCATCTCCGACCACATCGACGTCAACGCCGCCGCCGATCCATCCGCTTGACTATACACCCGACAACCACACCGTTAACGCTAAGGACATGTACGACAAGTATGGATCAAACGATCCTTTGTGGAGCGGGTTGCTGTCAGCCGCCGCCGCGATGGCCAACACCCATGGCGGAAGCCTACCTGCTGCAATTGGCCAGGGGGCTGTCTCCGGACTGGGTGCGTACAATAACCAGATGGCGGCCTATGCCCAGCAGGCCAAGGATGCGAACGACGCGACGGATAAGAAGAACCAAACCGCGTTGCGCGTGGCTGAAGCCAACCAAAAAACAGATATCGATAATACGACCGCAGCCCAACAGCAGCAGCGGATCGATATCGAAAAGGCAACACAAATCGAAACGGCGAAGAAGAACGCCGCCGAAATGAACAAACCTCAGATCGTCAATGTTGGGCAAGGTCTCGCCTTGGTAGTTCATCCAGATGGAACGTCTCAGACAGTGCGAGCTCAAGGATACGATACCAGCTTGGATAAAAGTGGAGGCAAAGATGCAACAACAGCCCTGATTACGACGGCGAACTACCTGAAGGCAGCCGATCAGAACTCAGGAAAGCCAATGAAATCAGACGATGAATATCTCCAGAGAGCCGCCATTCTCCAAGGGCATAAGCAGCCAGCTCCAGGCATGACGCTTGCTCAGGCGAACACGGCCGCTCAGAAGGAAATTGATTCCGGTCTCGCGGTTAGCCCCGATGGAAAAGCTTTAAAAGGAGCTGATAGACTCGCGTGGAAAAAGAACAGAGTCGCTGAATTGACCGCATCGTCCTCGCCAGTTTCAACTCCGTCTGGTACAAACCAACCGACAAAGACCATCAGCTTCAGCGATTGGAAATAGACATGGATGTCACAATGCCGGACGGTACTGTTGTTAACAACGTGCCTGATGATATGAGTAAATCCGACTTTGTCGCTAAAGCTAAAGCAAATGGGGCATGGAATCCTTCCTGGGATGCCCCGCAGAAATCGCAGAATCCAGGCAGTGATGATCAGCCGGGAATCCTCGAATCTGGCCTCAAAGGATTTGCCAAGGGCGTTATCGGATCGGCCAAGAGTCTGAAGACGACGGCTGTCGGTGACGCCCTGCATCCTGAGAATGACGCCCCAGAGGGTGAGCCGGACTCTGTCGATAAGTTGATGGCCGATCCTAACTGGTGGCACCATGGCGCTGGCTGGGCGGCAAAGATCGGCGCTGGCCTCGGCGGCGTTGCTCCCGGCATGGGTGCAGCAGCACTTGCCTCCGCCCCGTTCGGCGGACCAGAAGACCCTCTCGGCGCGGCCGCTGGTACGGCGGCATGGGCCGGTGTTTCGGCTATGCAGGAATTGCCTGAAGCGTATCGGAGGAACCTCAAGAACGGGGATGACGCTGAAACGGCCTATAACAAGGCATGGAAGGACTCTGGGATCGCTGCGGCCACGGGCGCACTGATGAATATCGTTCCTGGCATGAAGGCATTTAAAGGCGCGGCAGATGCGACCGGAAAAATCTCTGCCGACGAAGCGGCAAAAGCCTATCTGAAAAATCTGGTGTTCCATACCTTTGGAACCGGCCCGGCCATGGGCGCGGCCCAAGACATTGCCCAAAGCGAGGTCGATACCGGAAAGGCCCCCGATGCCCAGGATCTGGCGCTGAATGCTGCTGTCATGGGTCTTACCGGCGGCGTTCAGGCGGCCATTCATCATGGTGTCGCCAAGGTGTTGCCTCAAAAAGCGGCAACAGAAGGGACCCCCAACAAGGAAGTCCCGCCACCTGCCACGACCGGTCACTATGTTGAACCGACTGTCACCGGTGGATTCCAGGTTTTTGGTCCGGACCAGCAGCCGGTTGCAAATGGATTGCACAAAACTGAAGACCTTGCAGCAGCCCATGCGAACAGCCTGAACGCGGCCGCCACAGAACCGGCCAATACACCAGTCGATCAAGCGGCAGCAGTCCAGCGGCAGGGGGATCAACAGCTCGAAGGGGCTTTGGCGCAAGAGACGGGGGACGAGCTTCCTCCCGACGTGCCGCCTGCCGTCCCAAATGGGCCGTCCCTTTCCGGTCTGAACAAGCCGAAAGAACCAACCGCAACAGGTGGTGACGAACAACAAACCGTCAGCGAGCCCAATGCGACTCTCTTGCACCAGCAAAAGCAGTTGCAGGACGGACTCCGCCCAGCCCAGTATTTCCCGAACGAAACGACTCCTCTACCTCTTCCAGATGGCATGCAGGAAGTAAAGACGGATCGCGGTGTATTCCATATCAACCCGAAGCTGACATCAGAGGAAGAAGTCCATCAGAAAGCGGCGGAAGGTCGAATCGGTGATCTGCTGAACCTCGGTCCCTACAATAAAGATGACATCAACAATCGTGTTGCCACCGGTGAGCAGCCGGTAGCCGTGACCGAACGTACGCCGGATGGGACCGAAGTCCGTGCCGCGCATGGAACGGGTCAGACGGCAGCCGAGCAGGCAGCTTATTTTGAACAGACCAAAACCCCTGGAAACACGATTGCCGTAGAACATCCGCTTGAAACGGTTGCGAAGCGCATCGAAAACGCCCAGGCAGCCCCCCCTGCCGAAAGCGAGTCGCCTCAGACCCCCGCCGCCCCCTCGGTGGAGTCTGGGGCGACGCCCCCCATTGACGAAAAGACTCCGGGAACGCGCAAAAACCCGATCGACGTCAAGACGGCAGAAGATCTTCGCGCCGCAGAGGAAAACATTGATCACGAGCCGACTCCGGCTCAGAAAACGGCGTCGAATTACGAGCACGGCCATATCCGCCTGCATGGACTCGATATTGGCCTAGAAAATGGTAAGGGCAGCAAGCGCACTGGCATCGGCGAAGATGGCCGCAAATGGACGGCGGCAATGAAGGCGGCCTATGGCTACGTCAAAGGGACCATCGGCAAGGACAAGGACCATGTGGATGCTTTTATCGGCGACCATGTGGAGTCCGACAAGGCGTTCATCATCGATCAAAAGAACTTGGCCACCGGTGAATTCGACGAGCACAAGGTCGTCCTTGGCGCACGGGATGAAGCGGAGGCCCACAAAATCTATGATGGGAGCTTTTCGGACGAGGAAGGTCCAGCCCGGCGCATGGCCACGACCGAAGTTCCCATCCATGATCTGAAAGAGTGGCTGGCCAATAAGTCGAAAACTCAGGAAGAAGCCGCTCCGCACTTCGCAGAAAAGGCCGAGATCGAGGCCGCAAAGGAAAAACTGAAGGCGGCGATATCTCGACATCCGGCTTCGACGATCTTTAAAATTAAGGATGCGATCGCCGCTACAGGTCTCGATTCGGCGACAGCTCGATCCTTGCTGAAAGAGGTCGCCGAAGAGGCAGGACTGGAGAATAAAAGCGGGTCTTTCTTCACGTCAAAAGCCGGGGAAAAGTTGTCCGCCTTTTCCGCTGTTCCGAACCCACCGCGTCGTCTCAGCACTTGGATCAAATCCAAAGGCGGCATCAAAAATGAGGGGGAAGAGCTGACGAATGCCATTAGGCAGCGCCCAGGACTTGTGAACAACAAGACTGGAATGACGCACGAAGATGCTGCTTTGGCGGCATGGCAGGCAGGATATTTCCCCGAACACGGCAGCCCCAAGGAAGACGGGACTCCTCCAGATATTTCCGCCTTTCTCAAGCGCCTCGATGAAGACATCAGGGGAAATAAGCAGTTTTCCGAGCATGACACGGAAGAGCTTGAAGCGTTTAACGATGCAATCTCCCGCAACGAGGAAATCTCAAAGCTTGCCGACGAGCATGATATTCCAACTAGCGGGTTAACACAGGCGGAGTTTTATGATAAGCTCCGTGAATCAATGTCGTTGCGGGATATGGCTCGTCTCCAAAAGGAACAAGAGGATTCGCATCTGGCGGCGATGGCCGAGGCTGAAGCTAGGCAGAAAGAATGGATGGATCAACGGGGTGAAGCCTGGGAGCCCGATTGGGAGCCGAAGGGGCGACCCCGGACACTGAAGGATTTACAAGATGAGTATGAGCGAGAGGAGCTTGCTAGAAGGGCGTCTGAAGGCGAAGGCTCTCCTGACGCATCCGAGTCCGGAAGTTCGGACGCAAGCGAAGAAGGCGCTGGATCACGCGAACGTAGCTCTGGGGATCAGGGCGGCAATGAAGACCTCCGAAACAAAAGCATCGGAGACGCCATCGGATTAACGTCTGAAGCGATTGCAGCAGCGGATAAAGCCGCCAAAGCAGAGGCAGACAAGGCATCAAAACTAGAGCAGCACAAGCTGGAGAAATCCCAGTCTAAACTGCGGAAGAGTGGGCAAAAGAGCGCAGAGTCGCAGAAGGACGGGTTGTTTGCAAAGGCTGCTGAAGGCGACCAAGGGGACCTCTTAAGCCAGCCGAAGCCAAAAGCGGAATGGGGAAGTGCCAATAAGCTCGTTTCTACAGAACGTGCAGAAGCGATCCGAGAGGCTCTCCGAGCAAAGATGCGGTCCCAGATCAGCTCAGGTCTTGACCCAGAGACGATCATGCTTGGAACCGAACTTGCCGTCTATCATATCGAAGCCGGGGCTCGGTCATTTGCTGATTTTGCAGGACGGATGATCGCCGACTTAGGAGACAAGATCCGTCCGTTCTTAAAGATGTGGTATAACGCTGCGCGGGATTATCCCGGCATGGATGACACAGGAATGACCCCCTATGAGGAGGTCAGGAAGTTTGATCATAATGGAGAGTTCAATGTACCAGACCTATCCGGAGATTTGGAACGAGATAGCGGAAACGCAGAAATTGGCGACTCCGTGGGCAAACCGGATGTTCAATCTAAAGGGGATAGAGCAACACAAGGCTCTGGACGCGGAGACGAACGAGCTGAAGAAGGAAGGGTACGGCCTGACAGTGATATCGGCATTTCACCAGATGGCACCGCTTCTGTGGGAGAGGGTGGCGATAGCGAAGTTCAAGCAGAAGCATCCGGGGCTCGACAACGCGCTGCCGAACGTGGAGGACAGCCAGGAGGCTACGATGTTGGCGAGCATGGACCGGCCATTATCCACATTGGAGCAGAGTCAGTTGGTAAAACTGCTGGAGACTCCCCGGAATTAGCCAAAAAGGAAGCGGCACAGGCCAAGGCCAATAAGCTTGAGGTAAAGCCAGGACTGAACAATATCAGGGAAACCCTCCCGTACCTGCTGCCTGGGCAACATGACGACATCCACAAGGCCGAACAGCGTTTCGCTAAACCAGACGGCCACGGTATGTTGTTCTCTAATGGCACCGGGACAGGTAAGACCTTTACTGGCGGTGGCATCATTGCTCGTTTCGTCCGTCAAGGAAAAGGCGACATCCTGATTGTCGCCCCGTCGCAAGGCATTGTGGCTGATTGGCAAAAAGCCCTGGCGAAAATTGGCATTGAATCCTCCGTTCTTGAATCGACGACAACCGCTGGGAAAGGTGTTGTTCTGGCGACGTATGCCAATCTTGGGGAAAACCGTCATTTGGCCGATCGCAACTGGCATTTAGTTGTTGCTGATGAGTCCCAGAAATTGATGGCCAATGAAAACGGGGAGCCAACGGGAGCCCTAAATCATTTTCGTGCGATCACAAATCATCCAGATGGCCTTTCTACCAAGGCCAATATGCAATTGCGCGACTTGAATGACCGTCTTGACGAAGTGACTGCAATAGCGCAGGGAAAGAAGCCACCGACTCCGGAAATGTCGCGGGAAAAAGCTTCCGAGCTAAGTTCTGAGTTGAATAGAGAACTTAACAAAAAACGTAACGACCTCATTGATAAGTTCAGCCAAGAACCGCGATCTAAAGCTGTCTTCCTTTCTGCCACGCCACTCCCTTACGTAAAAGCTATTGATTACGCAAATGGATACCTGTTCCACTATCCAAAGGTGGAAAAGACCGGAGCCTACAATCAGGCCGACGGACGAGGCCAGTTTCTGATGGAGAACTTCGGCTATCGGATGCGCACCGGAAAGTTGACCGAACCCGATTCCAATGTCGATTCAGGGATCATGGAACGCGCCTTCCATGAGAAGCTCAAACGCGAAGGGTCTCTCTCCACCCGCCGTTTGGACGTCGATGCGGATTACGATCGCAAATTCGTCCTCGTGAATGATGCCGTAGGCCATAAAATTGACTCTTTGATGGAATTCCTACGGGAAGCCGATAACGGCAAGTTTAGGCATATCGCCGAGATCGTGAATGAGAACTTCGACTATCTGAGCAGAATGCGGCTGCTTGAGGCGATCAAAGCCAATCATTTCGTGCCAATCATAAAAAAACATATCGAGATGGGGCGCAAGGTCGTCGTCTTCCATGATTATAATGAGGGCGGCGGTATGAATCCGTTCGACCTATCGAATGTGCCTAATGCGGAAGTTCCGCTGCGGGTCAACGGTAAGGACGAAATGGTGAATTTGCAGGATTTGGCCAGAGAGTTCCATGATCGGAATCCGGAAGCCAAGAAGATGGACTTCTCGCAGTTTAAGGCTCCTATCGAGACAATGCGGGACGCATTTCCTGCTGCCCTCTTTTATAACGGCAATGTCCCTGAAAAGGCCCGCGCTCAAGCTAAGATGTTGTTCAATCAAGATGGCAGCGGCCGAGACATCATCGTTGTCAATTCTGCCGCCGGTGAAGCCGGAATCAGCCTGCATGACACCACGGGCGCACATCAGCGTGTTCTGATCAATCTGGGGATGCCGATTAAGCCGACCACGGCCATTCAGGAAGAAGGCCGGATCTATCGCACCGGGCAGGTGACGGACGCTCTCTTCCGCTACGGAAACACTGGCACCAATTGGGAGCGGTGGACCTTTGCTGGGAAGATCGCCGACCGGGCCGGAACCGCTGAGAACCTTGCCATGGGGAATGAGGCGCGGGCACTCAAAGAGGCATTTATCAATGCTTTCAATGATTCGGACGAATACTCCCCATCAAAGGACGAGGGGAAAGGCGGGAAGGAGTCCGATCGATCTGGTGCGGCAGAAATGTCGGAGTTTGATCGGGCAAAATCCTATTACTGGGCGCAACAGAAGAAGACCGGGCGTCGTGACCAGCGTGAAGGCATCGACTATTTCCCGACTCCAGAACCGATCGGCCAGAAGATGGTTGAATGGGCGGACATCAAACCTGGAGACAAAGTTCTGGAGCCGTCGGCCGGACATGGCGCTATTGCACGGTGGTTCCCTGAACACTCAGATCGGACTCTAATCGAGCCATCAGGGGAGCTCGCCAGCCGAGCGGCATTAGCCAGTCCAGGGGCCAAGGTTCTCGACCATAACTTCGAGGACCTCCATAAAGTCAATAAATACGACGCTATCGTGATGAACCCACCCTTTGGACAAGGCGGGAAAACGGCCATCGACCACTTGGCCTTGGCGGCGTCTCATATTCGAGAAGGCGGCCGCATTGTCGCCCTGCTGCCTGATGGTCCAGCCGCGAACAAGCGTTTGGCAGACTTCTTGGTCGAGCACAATTACCTCCATGACGTTGGCGTGATCAAGCTGCCGGAGTCCGTTTTTGAAAAGGCGGGGACGGCGGTAAGAACCCATGTCGTCGTCCTTGAAAAGCACAGCGATCATAACTCTATGGCTGATGGTCCTGGTAAATTTGAAGGGTCCGCAATCCATACTGACAAGAGCAACGCGAAAGATATCAAAGAACTATTTGACCGGATCGAGCATGTTTCGCTGCCGGGGCGAATCGAACCAACGGTCAAAGAAGTTGAATCTGTACCTGACGCTAAAGGCAACATCAGCGCGGGAGGCCACGACTATGTCCTATCGACCGCGCAAAATGGCGATTTCCTGGTCAAGCCGAAGAAGTATTTGGCCGATGACTATCACCGGATCAATGCTTTGGCCAAAGAAAACAATGGCGGATATGGCAAAGACGATAAATCATTCCGCTTCAAAACCGAGTCGGATCGGTCGGAATTCTTAAAGGCGCTCGCCAGCGGGGCCGAGCCCAAGCCATCGCAGACTGCTGGGTTTGGGGTCGATTTTGAGAAGGCCCAGGCCGTCCACTCGAAGACAGGTAAGGATCTCTTTGTAGCCATCCCGCAGAGTCGGGTTGAAACCGATAAGTTTCACCAGATGAATGCGCTGGCCAAGCAATTTGATGGGGCCTATTCGGCGTGGAAAGGGAAGGGGGCTGTTCCTGGGTTCCAGTTTCCTTCCGAGGCAGCGCGCGAAGCTTTCATCAATGCGGCGACCGAGGAAAAAATCGGACCTCGTGGCGCCGCCGATAATGACGAGATGCCGGATATCACCCCTCACCAAGAAGCGCGAGGCGAAGTCCTCAAACGTGGGGAATCCGACGGAAACGAGCACAACGCCTTCGTCGATCGAGAGGGCAAGATCATCTATGAGACCAGCGGAAAAAATGATTCTGTCGAATTCTCCAACGCAATACTAAAAAGGCTGATGGACCAAAAAGAATCCATAACTATCCACCATAACCATCCTTCAAATAGACCGTTAAGTCAGCAAGATTTTCTTCTCTTAAGCTATCCTGGTATTGACCATGTTGTTGCGCATGGTGACGGGGTAATGAGTTCAGCTACATTGACGGAACTTGGCCGGTCGATTGTCGGAACTGGAGCATCATCCCATGCTGACTGGGAGAAAATAGTTCGTAAAGTTAAGCGCGATGTCGATGAATCGCTGTTTAGCGCTTACGAAGCCGGAGAAATTGGTTCTGTCCCCACTATGTCTGAACAAAGAATGGCATTGGGGCAAGCTCTGCATCAGTCTGGGCTCATTGAATACCACTCAACTCATGATGTTGCGCGTGGAGAGCCTGCTTTTAATTATGCTGTTGATAGCGGTGTTACTGGTGCCATATCTTCAGTAAAGCGTTTGAAAAAACCAACAGCGGAGATGGAAGATGATCGGTTGCATAGATCCACCTGGACTGGAAGCGTCGATGACGGAATTGCAGACCTTCCGTCGAAAACTGAAAAAAATGGATCAGACGGACAGGGCGGTAAAAGTGGCTTTGGAGGACATCGATTTGACGATCAAGCGCAAAGTCAGATCGATCAAGATCGAAGCGCAACGGGGAGCTTAAATGGACTTGCCGGGGGCAGCGAGCCCGTGGAAAAGCCTGACGGGCAAAAAGGAGGACCAAACCCTCGTGGGACATCTGATAGCGACGAGCTGACGGAGACCCAGAGAACCAACCGTCAGCAGGTGGCGCAAAAGATCAAAGAAGGGGTTGAAGAACACAAGGAGTCGGCAAAGACCCTGTGGAAAGCGATCCAAATGATTTGTGCCCCAATGGCCACCGGAACCGATAAGGGCAAGGTGATTGCCAAGCAGTTCGCCAATAGCATTCGTGACGGTCTATATCGCATGAATCAGACGATCGATATGCTGGCCAAGGGGTTCTCCCCGGAGCAGCTCGGAAATATGTGGCGGGCGCTCGACGATACCTGTGTCCGCCATTCCATGGAAGAACGCGACTTCATCGCCGAAAACATCAATCGCATCCAGGCCAAAATGGCTGAAAAGTGGATCGAACGAGGAATGCCGGAAGATGAGGCCATGGAAAAAGTATTTCCGGCAGCCATGGAAGCCGCCAAGATTGAAGCCCGTGGAGAGCTGGAGAAACGTGAAAAGGCAATGGCCGAAGAGAAGTTCGGGATCTTCTCCCTCCCGGATGATCAGCGCGACATCGTCATGGACCTCTCCAAGCAGGCCGACCAGCTTTGGAAAGAAGCTCTGAACGCCAACCTTGTGTCCGGCCAAGGCTTGCCTCGCTGGACTCCGCGCATGCTGGCCATGGTCTCGGATGAAGGACATTTTGAGCCGATCCAAGGCGACCCAGCCAAACAGCGGGCCTACCACCTGGATGTTTTGGGGACGAACGCGACAACTGTGGCCCCCAGCCTCCGCAGCCGCAAGTATATGACGAAGGAAGAGCAGAACGAAGCCGGAGCGCGGATGCGGGACGAATTGGGATTCAACGGCGATATCAAAGTCCTTGAAGACATCCGCACGATGCCGCTGGCCATGGGGCGAATCCAGCATGCAGTGACGACACGGACTCTGATCAACAAACTTGATTCCATGGGTAAGGCCATGGGGCTTGAGCTCGTCAAAGAGGGACATGAAGGCGGAGACCATTTCACAGTCAACCATCCGGCATTCAGCATCATGAAGCCGATGTTGGAATGGAAGCCAATAAGTAAGGAAGACCTGGAAGATAGGGGTAATTTTGTCCACGACGGAAAGGTCTACAAGGGAGATCCGGACGACGTCGAGAACGCCTCTTTGCTGAAGAGCTACCGAGTCAAAGGGGATGAAATCCAGCAGCATGCCCCGGTTACGCGCGAGAGTGACGGGTCAACGGTCATGCAAGCCGTACCCATCTCGATCCACCGCTCATTTGAAGGCCCGTTGCGGGCGATCCTGACGTCGAAGCCGGGGCCGATCTATCAGGCCGTCATGCGGCTCAAAGCGACGGTTACACATATGGTCCTTCTCTTCCCCACCGTCCACTTGGGGATGGAACTTGGCCGTGCCCTCCCGACTCTGGGTGGGAAAATGTTCACGGTCTCTTTCTGGAAGCAAGCTTTGCAGGACATGGGCGACAAAGAATTCATGTCCTATGCCATCCAGCACGGAATGGACCCGATCGGCAGCTTCTATGAGCACCAGGACATTTCGACTCTGTCCTATGACAAGGGGCTGATGCCGGGGAAAAGCCCCCCGGCGAAATTGCTCGGCCTCGCTGGCGATCTGGTCAGTAAGGAATTTGGCAATGCTCTGCGTAAGGGCGCTGATAAATTCGGCGATTTTTACACCAACACATTGCTGTGGAATCGAGTTCGCCAACTCCAGGTCGGGCTGTTCCGCTCCACGATGGAGGCCGAAACACAGCATCTGGCCAAGAAGATCATGGCGCAGGACCCGACGGTGACTCTCGACGAGGCCAGAGAAAAGGCGAAGACCGCTGCGGCATGGATGGCTGGGAACGTCAGCAATCGCTATGCCGGGGCTCTTCCACTGGAGTCCATGGGCGAACCGGCTCGCAAATTCTGTAACATCATGCTGTTCTCTCGGATGCTGACCGTCGGCAACTGGGGCGCAATGAAGGACATGTTCCACGGGATGCCGGGCGATGTCTATTCGTCGATCAAGCAAGCTTGCGGCGAGAATGTCGCTGATCTGGCCAAAAGCGCGGGTAAGCGTAAGGCCCTAGCTGCCTTCGCCATCGATATCGGCATGATGTACGCCATGAATGCTGGCCTTCAATCAGCATTCAGCATTCTCAACAAGGACAAGACGGAAGACGAAGAAGTTCAGGGTTACATCGATCGGTATCATGCGGCGATCAACGATGTCGGCAATGACCCATCCCTGTTGCTCGACCCCACCTTCATGATTGAACGGATATCTCCTACTTTCGATAATGATGTCGGCGCGGAGAACCGGTTCAAATTCGGCAAGAATATTGAGGGTGCCGATATGTATGGACGCTCTCCATTTGGTAAAATCGGTGAAGACCTCTTGGGTGCCATTTCCCATCCGCTGAAGATGATGGGCAACAAGATGAGTACCTTGGCCCGTCCGATCATCAGCACCATTACCAATGCAGATCCATTTACCCACGATGCCATTTATGACGAAGATGCCCAGGGAGTATGGGCGAATGCTAAGGTTGTTGGCGATGTGGTCAAATACTTCATGGAACAACAACTTCCGAGCCAGGAAATCGATTCCGTATCGTCGTGGATTCAAGGGGGAGATGACGCCCATGATTCGATGATTAAGTCTGTGTTGCCTATTTTGGGGATCACGACGAGAACAGGGAACTCCGGAGGCCCGTCAGCCAGTGTTGCCGCCCAAGTCAAGCGTGAGCATGACCGGACGGTCAAGAATGCTCGCCGTGAGGTGTCAAAAGACATCCGCGCCGGAAACCTTGATAAAGCGATCGATTATCTGTCAGAGCACGGAATGACGAGCGAGCAGGCGACCAAGTACGTGCTCAGCCGTGGGAAACCGAAGGATTACACCGCCGCTCAACGCAAGCTGGTGTCTGAATATGGAACGGATCTTCAGAAGGAACGCGCCGACGAGGCCGACCAATAGGAACGTCTTGGCTTTTTAGCATGTTTGGGGCATAGTCCAGTGACCAGCGGGCCGCTGGAACAACCCCAACATGAATCCGCTTGACGGCGCTCGTCATGGTTCTTCGGGAAATGACCGGTGCGGCACCTGGACTCACCCTTCGATGAAGCCATCTTGGCGGGAGATATCCCATGCCGATGATGCCGCTCGCCATCAAGCCGGGCGTTAACTCCCAGGCGTCAAAACTTCTTGCGCATGATATGTGGTCGTCCTCGAATTTGATTCGGTTCAAAGATGGGATGCTGCAAAAACGTGGTGGCTGGACTCACCTGAATAGCACGACGTTTCTTGGAACTGCTCGCGGGATGCACCCGTTTCAGGATTTGCAGAACAATACATATCTGGCGATTGGAACAAACCAGCGTCTGAGCCTCTATAATTTCGGAACAGTTTACGACATTACGCCATATCGCTTGACGACGACTCCAGCCGGAGGGGCTCCCTTCGCTGTGACGCTGGGGCAGTCAACCGTGGTCGTCACTGATTCTGGGGCCACAGGTGCGCTTTGCCCTGCTGTCGGGGATTGGGTATTCATTTCCGGGGCTTCCGCTGGAGCATTTAACCTCGGTCTTTATGGGCAAGGGGTTTATCAAGCAGGCACCACCGGCGGCATCAATATGAACGGCTTCTTCCAAGTGAACGCCGTCATCAACGCGTCAATCGGAGAATATTCGGTCGCCACTTCGACTGTGGCGAATCAGACCGGAACCGGCGGCGGCGCTCCGACAATCAACTATCTCCTCAGTAGTGCGTTAGACCCGGTCATCGGCGGCTATGGGACCGGCGTATATGGGAGCGGGTCCTTCGGCGCAACCACATCGCAGGGTGGAGTTGCCATCGTCCTCCGGGAGTGGTCGCTTGATAACTGGGGTCAGTTTTTAGTGGCCAACCCACTGAATGGTGGCCTTTATCTGTGGACTCCACCGAACACATGGCCGCCGACGTCTGGGGCTGCGGCACCGGCCGTCGCCATTTCGAGCGCAGACACGTATTTCCCGACAGCATCGCGGGGAATGTTCGTGGCGATGCCACAACGGCAATTGATTTGCTTTGGAACACAGAACAGCACTCTATCCAACCAAGACCCTCTATTGGTCCAGTTCTCAGACGTTGGAAGCTACACGACCTTCACTCCGACAGTGACAAATCAGGCTGGGTCTTTCCGACTCTCGTCCGGGTCTCGGATCATGGGTGGCATGCAAGCCATGCAGAACGGACTGATTTGGACAGATATTGAGCTGTGGCAGTTCCAATATATTGGGTATCCATTGGTCTATGGCTTTAACAAAATCGGCATCGGCTGCGGACTGATTGGAATGAAGGCTGCGGCCAAGATCGGCCCAACCGTTTATTGGATGTCGCTGGATGGGTTCTTCTCATATGACGGCAGCACCGTGAGCCCGTTGCGTTGCTCAGTCTGGGATCGGGTATTCAATAACATCGATCGGAATTATGCCGAGGCTGTCTTCGCTGCTCCGAATTCGTATTTCAACGAGATTCTGTGGTTTTTCCCTGTGATCGGTGGAAGTGGGGCGGTGAGCAATTACGTCTCATTCAATGTCGTTGATCAGGTCTGGGACTATGGGCAAATGAACCGGACCTGCTGGGTTGACCAATCTGTGTTGGGGGCTCCGATCGGGGCAGACTCAACGACCGGCCTAATCCAACAGCATGAAACGTCGAATGATGCCGACGGAAACGCTTTAGACTCATGGGCCGAGACCGGATGGCTGGACATGGCAAGCGGACAGGAATTCATCTTCTTGGAACGCATGCTGACCGATTTTGTCGTTTCATCCGGGTCAATCGTTCTGATCACGGTAAAGGTCTGCAATTACGTAGGAGACACACCGCGAGTCTATGGCCCCTTCTCCATAACGTCGGCGACTGAAAACATCATTATTCGTGCGCGCGGAAGATTCATTGCGATCCGGGTAGAGAGCCAGGGGACCGGTTCTTTTTGGCGCGTCGGGCAAAACTTGATGCTGACCAGCGCAGCGGGGAGACGATAAATGGCGGACACAATAAATGTTCCAGGGATGGCTGATCTTGTCATGGCCGTCAAAAATTCAAATCAGATCATGGGGCAGCTTATCGCCGCGATCAAAGCTGCATTCCCTCAGAACGCAAGCACAGCGACAACGGCCACAGCCGGTTCGGCAACTCTTCCTGCGACTCCAGCCGGTTTCTTGGTGGTGAATAACCCTGTCACGGGGCTTGCCGTCAAGATCCCGTACTACAATAATTAGGATAGGCAATGGGAACGACTTCAATAAACAAGGGGTATCTTGTCCCAACGCTAAATGGCGATGCATTGACGTGGGGAAGCCAAGTCAACTCGTCGATTGGGTTTCTTGACGCCAATGTCGCCGGGGTTGCCCCTGTTTCGACGACAGGTGGGTCTATCAACGCTTTGACGGCCCTCTACAACTCGATCCCGCTTTATGAATATATGGCGATTTCGTTGACTGGGGCCTTGGCCGGGACCCTCACCTACACCCTTCCGGGGGCCTCTGGTGCGTCAACTTATGGCGGGTACGCCTTTATCCGCAATGCGACGACAGGGGCGTACACGGTCACAGTCAATACGTCAGCGGCCGGGTCCGTTGGGGTTGTCATTCCGCAGGGAACCACATGCTTGGTTTGCTCTGACGGAACGAATGTCTATTTGGTTGGAAACTCCCAATATGGGTTGCCGACACTCAATGCCGGTGGATCGGCAGATGTCCTGACCGGAACATTCTCCCCATCGGCTGTCCTATCAGATGGTCTGGTCGTCGAAGTCATCGCGTCATATGCCAATGCCACGACCGCACCGACGTTCCAAGGAATCACCATCACGAAATGGGGCGGCCAAGCTCTGGTTCCTGGCGACATTTATGGATCTGGCCACCGCCTCCTTCTCTGCTGCGTTGGAAGTGGCACTCGGTGGGAGCTGACGAACCCGGCTACGAATATGCCGTACACGGTAAATACCGGGGCAAATTCGTTGGTCCAGCTCGACTCTCTGGTCAGACTCCCAGCGCTCGATGCGTCCCTGCTGACCAACGTCACAGGAAGCAATACGCTCACATGGACGTCGATATCAGCGTCTCAAGCTCTTGTGGCCAAGAACGGATATCTCTGTACGTCGGCATCTTCGCTTCAGCTTCCGACTCCCTCCATTTGCGCCGTCGGTGACACCATCGAAGTCATCGGAGTCGGACAGGGCGGATTCCTGCTGGCCCCGGCCAGTGGGCAAACTATAAACTTCGGGAATACATCTGTTTCCTATGGGTATGGATTCAGCGGGAATCAATACGCGACGATTCGGATTGTGTGCACGGTTGCCAATAGCACCTGGGAAGTCGAGTCGTCGGTTGGAACAATTACCAGCGTCCTTTACCTGCTTGACCCCTTCTGGAATAACGTCACGTTCTTTATGCCGCTCTCGACTTCGGCTATACCCAGCACGGAAGCGAGCAACAGCGGGTTGACGATCACCAATACTGGGGCCGTCTCCGGTTCGTCGTCGCAGCCCCTTTTCGGAACTGGGTACTCAGCATCATTTAACGGATCGTCTCAGTATCTATCCTACGGGGCGGCAACCCCGCCGTTCATGTTCACATCGAATGTGACAATCGAGGGATGGTTTTACCAGAACAACAGAACGGCTCAGCAGGCACTGTTCGATACTCGCGCATCGACCAGCTCAACGACGGGGGTCATGCTCTACACGGCAGCGACGACAGGAAACCTTGTCCTCTGGCTGAATAATGGTGCGTTGATCACGACCTCGACTCCGATCCCCGCTTCGCAATGGAACCACATCGCGGTCACTTGCAATGGCCTCTCTGGGGTCACGGGGACTTGGACAATTTGGTTGAATGGAACCGCGATCGGAACCGGGTCATCCACGGTTCTGGCATCGGATGGATGGTTTTATCTGGGGTCTATCCATGGTGGCGGAAATTACTACAGTGGTTTTGCGACCTACGTGCGAATTACCAATGGTGTAGCGCGGTATGCGGCGAAATTCACGCCGCCGCAATCTGCGTTTGTTGCTCAATTCGACTCTTACGCCGATCCGCTTTGGAACAATGTCCTTTGCCGACCGATTCCAAATGCGACTCCATCGCTAAGCTACGACACCTCTGGCAATGGATGCGCTTTGACGGTGTCTGGGGCATCAACAACGTCGGTGTCAAAACAAGATGCATACGCATTCAATGCAAGTATCAGCAATAATTATGTGCAGTATGCATCGGCGAATGAGAACATCTATGGTGACTTCACCATTGAAATGTGGATCAACCCGCTGACTCTTGGGGCCCCTCAAGTTGACTGCAATTTCTTTAACACAAGCACCAGTATATTCACCGGCACCTATTCCGCTTTGCTGATGTTCCCGTCCTTGGGGGGCTATGTCGCTGCTGTTGGCGGGACTGCCTTCTCTACGACGACGTCACTAACGGCTGGAAACTGGTATCATTTTGCCCTTGTTTACCAGGGTGGAACGGCGACTCTGTATGTGAATGGTGTGTCTACGGGGTCATCGTCGCAGGCTCCAGGTGCTGTTGCCACCGGCGGCAACCTTTTCATTGCCGGTTATGGGAGCGGATCTGGGATACCAGGGTCGTATTCTGGTATCCGGGTGTCCAATTGCGCACGGTACACGACGAAGTTCACTCCGCCAGTAAGCCCGTTCGCTGGACAGGTTTCCCTGATCTACGATGGTCTGTGGCAAACGGTCTCGTTTATGCCACGCGCCGCAGCTAGCAACACAGGGTCAGACCTCTCTGGAAATGGCTTGGCGCTCACATTGAATGGCGTCACGACGTCGTTGTCGTCAACTCAGGATACCTATTCGTGGGTGTTCAATGGGACGAGCTATATTTCGGTCGCGTCGCCCGCATCGTCTTGCATCTTCCCGGCCGATTTCAGCATCGAAATGTGGGTGAACCTGTCGAATACGACTGGAACCCAGGTTCTGATCGACACGTCCGCATCCGCAGGCAGCGCTTCAGGCTTCGTCTTTGCGATTGTTTCTGGTGTGCCGACATTCTCGTCTGGAGGGTCGGTGATTGCCGCCGGTCCAGCTATAACGGCCGGGGCGTGGAAGCACATTACGGTGACGCGCCACGGAACCGCATTGATGATCTTCTCCTCTGGGGTCATGGGGACAATGGCGACGTCTTTCCAGACCAGCATGACCGATACCAACCTCTTCATTGGCCGGGCGGCGACATCATCCACGAATTTCCTGACTGGGAATATTGCGGGGATGCGGGTCACTAAAGCATCTCGCTATTCGGCCAATTACACCCCGCCGATGAACGTCTTCCTGACGAATGGAGCCAATTGATGGGCAGCGTTACAACCTACAAGTCTTATCAAGCTCCGACGGTCAATGGTGACAATCTCACCTGGGGGCAGGAGCTTCAGAATTTTCTGACTCTAGCTGACCTGAATATGGGTGGCGTCGTCAGCGTTTCGGTGGCCGGGAATGCGAATGTCGTTGCCTCGACGACTTCGTACAACACCCTGAACGCAATGACCCCAGGAAGCGCATCGTTTATGATGCAAAAACTGATCGGGGCTCTGACGGGGAATATCCAATATCAGCTCCCAGCCGTAAGCGGATTCTATATCGTTCAGAATGGCACCACCGGGAACTATACGATCACCTTGGCCACTGTCACCGGAGGATCGACTGGAATCATTCTCCCGTTTGGTTCGACGATTATGGTGTGTTCGGATGGGACCAATGTCTATGAGGTCTCGTCCGGGGTCACGTTAATCCCCCCACAAGCGGCAACTGGAACGTCTGACGCCATTCTCTGCCCGACAGTAGGCATGTCGTATCAAGATGGGCAGGTGGCGATCGTAACGGCAACGGCGGCCAATATAACGACGTCCCCCACACTGAACGGACTGACCATTACCAAATGGGGTGGACAAGCACTGATCGCTGGGGATATCTCTGGCGCTGGTCATCGCATGCTGCTTGCCCTTGTTGGAACAGGAGCTCGATATGAGCTGCTCAACCCAGCGTCGCCCTTTCCCTATACCGTGGGGACCGCCGCAAACAACCTGTTGCAGACCAACGGATCGAACCAGCTCCCGGCCGTTGATGGCTCACTGATCTATAATTTACCGTCCGTCGGCGGTATCCCCCTGACGTGGAGCACCGTGACGATCAATACGGTGATGACGACCAGGAACGGCTACGTGGCCAATGCCTCGAATTATGTCAATTTCCAGACTCCTCCGCTTGGTGCCATCGGAGATCCGATCGTTCTCAGCGCGAATGGAAGCGGCGGATGGGTGCTTACACCGTCGGTAGGTCAGACCATCATCTTTGGTGGCAATGGCTCTGCCGTCGGCATCGAATCCCTTTTTGGGTCGCAGAATGCAACGGTCCGGCTAACCTGCGTTGTGGCCAATCTGGTTTGGCAGGTGGAGTCCTTCATTGGGACGATTTCTCTCGGATACAATGGCGATGCCTTTTGGAATGAGGTGTCGTGCCAATTGATGCTGAACGGCGGCATCGCCGACTCATCTGGCAACAATCTGGTGTTCACCAACACCAACACGGTGACGGCATCGACCGCCCAAAACAAGTTTCTGCCGTATTCGGCCCTCTTCAACGGCACGAACCAATATCTGAACATCACGACAGCAAAATCAGCATTCCAGTTTTCGGGGGAAGTCACTCTGGAAGGTTGGTTCTTCCCGACAGCGTTCAATGGAACGGCCAATGCGACTCTGTTTGACACCAGATTATCGACGTCATCCACGACCGGACTCTGGCTGTACACGACCCAGACCAACGGCTACCTGACTCTCTGGCTCAACAACGGGACTCTGATCACGACAACATCAGTCCTTCCCAATGGGTCATGGTCGCATGTCGCAGTTACCAGGAATGGCAAGCCTGGGACCAATGGGACGTGGACAATCTGGGTGAATGGTTTGGCCATCGGCGCGGCATCGAGCTCGCTGAATGTTTCAGACGGATGGATGTCCATCGGCGGATCTGTTTCCGGCGGCAATTATTATGCGGGCTATATCTCGCAGTTCCGTGTGACGAATGGAATTTGCCGCTACGCAGCCAGCTTCTCTGCGCCTACGGTTGCCCTGCTGACCAGCCAGGATGTTACGGCTGACATGGCATGGAACCGGACTGTGGCCCAGTTCGGATTCCAGAATGTCTTGACGGATTCGTCTGGCAACGGCCTGACGATGACAAACTCAGGAGCCGTCGCCTTCAGCGGGACGATTTACAAAGTTGGAGTCGCCTCGGCAGCCTTCTCGTCGAGTTATCTCTACAACGCATCAACGACAGCGCTCCAAACCACCGGTGATTTCACCTATGAGGCATGGGTTTATCCCACAGCCAATGGTGCAAGCGGTGGAAGCATGATTGTGACTGCCGGTCTTTCAGGCTCGCAAGCCGGGATTATGCTCACCGCATCTGCGCTGACGGTTGCTTGTGTTATCGGTGGGTCAACGGTCATTACGACTGCCGCGTTAACAGCATCGCAATGGAGCCACGTCGCCTTTGTTCGATCAGGACAGACTGTCACGGCTTATGTGAATGGCTCAGTTTCTGGGACACCGACGACCAACACGTCAGCAATCGCCTCGACGGGGATTTATATTGGCGGATCGACAACGGCAAACACAGGTTTCGCCGGGAATATGAACAATGTCCGGGTCAGCAATTTTGCTCGGTACACAGCGCCGTTCACGCCGTCTGTCTTGAATTTCCAGACGGCCCTTCCTCTGGCATATGACCCCTTCTGGAGAGATACAGTCTTCCTTCCCCGTGCGGCGACAGGGAACACTGGATCTGATGTCTCTGGAAATGGATTGGCGCTGACGCTGAACAGCACGATTTCCCAAGGGTATGTAACGACACAGGACCCCTATTGCTGGCTGTTTAATGGGTCGTCGAACAACATCGTTCCGTCTTCCCCTGGAGGAGCTTCGCAATTTGCGGGTGATCTTACCTTTGAATGCTGGGCATACCTGAACGCTTACGGAGCAAGCGGGGCGACCGGAACGGCAACGAGCGGCTCATGCCTAATTGATACGCGGGCATCCGGAGCATCGGCAACTGGCTTCGCTCTGGCCATTGTCAACACCACTGGCCAATTCGCTTTCAATACGAATGGGATTTGGACCTGTTCGACGATGACCGCGACTCTCAATAGCTGGACACATGTGGCGCTTGTGCGACTTGGCTCAACGATAACCGTCTATGTTGGTGGCGTTGCCCAATTCACCGTCACCTCGACTGCAAACTTCTCCGATACAAATTTGACGATCGGATCGACGACAGCGGCTGTCGGCGCTGCGCTTTATATGTCCGGATACCTATCCGGCATTCGGCTGGCTAAGGCCGCCCGCTATGCCGCTTCTTATACGCCACCCTCCTCTCCATTCCAGATCACGGGGCCGATGTAATGCCTAATTATTCACCAAACAAAGGGTTCGCGGTTCCGGTTATCGGTGGGGACGCCAACATTTGGGGAAACCCAGCAGGAAGCTATCCCGGACTGAATGAGACGATCAATGCGCTGGATGCAGCTCTCGGCCAAACGGTCAATGTAAACTGCGCTGGGTCCGCCAATATCACGCTGACATCCGGCCAGTACGGGGCATTGATTCTGAATCTGACCGGAGCATTGACTGCGAACATCTCCGTCATCCTGCCGCAAGCGGCGTCAGTCAGCAATTCTGGCTGGTATGTCGTTCGCAACAATACGACCGGGGCATACACGATCAATGTCGTGACAGCCTATTCTGGGTCAACTGGTCCTAATATCCCACAGGGGTCAACATCCCTGATCTATTCCGACGCACAGAATGTCAGGCTGTCTGGTTCGTCACTGAACCAGATGATTTCGTTGACGGCCGCCGGAACATCGGAAATGTTAACGGCGACGATATCGCCATCCATTACACTTGTGGATGGCCTGATCATCGAAGTCACAGCGGCCTATGCGAACACAACGGTTGCTCCGAAGTTCAATGGGCTCACTATTACCCGTTGGGGGGGGCAGCCGCTGGTCCCTGGGTGCATCTATGGCGCAGGCCATCGTCTGCTGCTGTGCTATTCGGCTTCTGCGCTTCACTGGGAGCTGATCAACCCTCGGATTCCTCTGGCGTACAGCGTCGGTTCGTCCGCAAATGCATTGGTCCAGCTTACGGCTGCCGCGAAGATCCCTGCTGTCGATGGGTCTCAGCTCACCAATCTTCCTTTCGGATGGCAGACGATCACAGCCAATCAGTCTGGGGTAACAAAGACCGGGTATGTCTGCAATTCAGCATCACAATTGACGGTTACAACCCCGGCATCCGCATCGATCGGAGACCAGTTTGCCGTCGCCGCTTATGGGGCAGGTGGGTTCTTGCTCAGCCCTCAAGCGGGGCAGACGATTCAATATGGGGCGACCGCAGTTAATTCTTCGGCCGGGCTATCAGGGGCGCAAGGTGCTGTTGTTCGGTTGGTTTATGCCGCTTCAAACCTATGGATTGTTGCCGCCGGTGTCCTGTCCAGCGCCGGGACAACGCAGGACCCCTTCTGGAACGACGTCACGTTTTATATGCCGCTATCGACTCTGGCGATTCCGTCATCTGATGCATCAGCTAACGGCATTGCCGTAACCAATAATGGATCTATCGCAGGATCGACGACTCATACCCAATATGGGGCATATGCCGCGTATCTGGGTGGTGGTGGAAGTGGTCAATACCTTTCAATCCCCGCCAACAATGCCTTCAAATTCAGCGGCTCCATGACTCTGGAAGGCTGGTTTTTCTTCCCCAACTTCACAGCGGCAGGCGCATTGTTCGATACTCGATCGGCAAGTGGATCGACGACAGGCTTGCTTCTGCAAGCGACAGCATCAACAGGGCTTCTGACCCTGAAGGTCAACAATGCTGTTCTTATCACCAGCAGCTTCGCCCCAAGCCTCGGCGTGTGGAACCATATCGCTGTCACCTGTAACTCCCTTACTGGTACGAATGGCGGCTGGACAATCTGGATCAACGGTCTGTCAGCGGGGACGGGCTCTCTCTCGATCAATCTGAGTGATGGCCTTCTCAACATCGGGGCCGCGGCGAACCTTACAAATTATCTCAACGCCTATGTGACGCAGGTGCGTGTCACCAATGGTATCTGTCGTTATTCAGGTCCATTCACGCCTCCGTTGAATGCGTTCTACACGACAGCGGATATCAATTTTGACCCTCAATGGTATCGCACAGCCTTCCGTCCGATTGCCGCAGCAACCCCAGCATCAAGTTATGACGCTTCCGGGAACGGACTCTCGCTCTCGATAAACAGCACGACGACATCTTCCTCATCGAAGCAGGACGCTTACGCCTTTGTCTTCAATGGCTCGTCCAACTATATCGGAAGCGCCGCCGCCAATACTGTTTTGTCTGGAGACTTTACGGTCGAAGCCTGGATTAATATGTCGTCGATTAGCGGCACCGCAACCACCAGAATTCTATCGTCGGCAGCCAGCGCAACCGGGGCTTTTTATTGGTCTGTTGGCATCTATAACAACAGCGGCAACCCGGAAATCGATTTCTTCGATGGATCGGACTATTACAGCTCGGCTGGAGCCATCACATCGGCTGGGGTTTGGTATCATATTGCGGTTGTCCGCTTTGGGACGACGCTGGCTTTCTTTGTCAATGGCAGCCGAATTGGGACTGCCACCTATACAGGGACGCCAGGAGCTTCAAATGGAATCTTCATGCTTGGGGCTCGCGCCAATGGGTCGGCAACGATCGAATACTGGAATGGGAGCATCGCAGGTGCTCGCTTCACCAATGGAGCTCGCTACGTTTCCAATTTCAACACCGGGATAGCCCCGCTCACGGCACCGTTCCCGGTCGCCCTTCCGACAACTTATGACCCGTGGTGGCAGGATGTTACGTTTATGCCCCGTGCGGCCTCCGTTATGGCCAACAGCGTTGACGTTTCGGGTGCGGCTCTAACACTTCTCAACACCGGCAGCGTCACCTCTAGCGCAACAAGCCGCCAGGACACATATGCATTTGTCTTCAATGGGGCCAACTATTTGTCCGTTGCGTCGTCGGCAAATGCTTATGCCTTCTATGGTGACTTCACTATCGAACTGTGGGTTTACCCGACTGCGGCTGGCGGCGGAAGCGGATCGTGCTTGATCGGGACACAAACCGCTGGCGGCGTTTATATTGAACTGAGTGCCTCCTACACAGTTGATCTGTCGAATTACGGCAGCTCGCACTATGCAACAACAGCGGCGCTGACCCCGAACCAATGGAGCCACATCGCTTTTGTTCGCTGCGGATCGGTAATCACGTCATATGTGAATGGCGGAAGCCCCGTTTCATCCACATTCACTAGCGTATTCCCCGCCGCAGGCACACTATTTGTTGGCGGAACAGGGTCGGCAGGTCAGTATTTCACTGGAAGCCTTGCTGGCATTCGCGTTACAAAGGCGGCGCGATACGTTCCCAAGTTCTCGTACCCGACAACTCCATTCCTTACTAACGGAGCCACATGATGACTGATTACCCTTTGCAATGCGGATATTGGTTCAATGTCGTCAATGGGCAGATTGTCGGATGGCAGAATGGGGCTCCCTTCCCGCAGGGGACTCCGATCGCAACGGTGCGTGGCGCAGGATGGTTCCCCGGAGTCCAAGTTGGAATTGACGCTGGCGCTGACCCTGAAGTGTATCAGGCCGCCCTCCAATCCCAGGTCCTGACCGGCGACATCGTCACCATGACCTACACCATGGAGCCGCAACCTCTGGAGCCAGCAAAAAAGGCCCAGATCGAGGCTGTCTCCGCAGGATGCAAGGCGGCAATCTATGGTGGGTTTTCGTCGTCAGCCCTGGGAGAAGCATACACCTACCCGACTGGCGACCTCGATCAGTTGAACTTGCTCGGGGCTTATAGCGCATCGCTGAACCCTGCGAACCAAACTTCATGGACAACTAAGTTCATCTGCGCAGACTCTGTTGGAAATTGGGCCTATCGCGTGCATAATGCACCCCAGATCCAGAAGGTTTACCTGGATGGGGTCAACGCCAAGCTGGCTTATCTGACTCAGAACGCCGAGCTGGCCACGCAAATCAACGCTATTAACGACACATCAGCCGCTGGTCTCCAGGCCGTGCTGGCGATCGTGTGGGTTCCACCCGCCGTCGTGTAGGAGAGATGAATGACCCTTGACCAGTTTAAAGCCGGTCTCTCTCGCTTCGGAATGAACCTTCTGGTTCTCCTCGATGAAGTCGGCAACACCGTGACTCTGGGGTCACCTGACGAAACGATTTCCTCTCGGTCGGCCAAGGCCCGCAACGAGGGCAAGGCGTGGGGGTGCGTCATGTGCCGATTCCTGGATATCTTCCAGAAAGGGCACTGCGATAAGGCGTTGGAACTGAACCACGGCCAAGACGCCGTTATTCCGGATTAAGGGCGATGGAAGCTGATCTCACAACGTTAGCTGCTGGTGGGGCCGGAACGGCCAGCGTCGCTGCCGTCTTTGGATGGCAGTGGTGGCGCATGATGAAGGACGACAAGCAGAGTCAGCACCTTCATACCCAGGCCAATGCTTTCAGCAACACCCTGCTGAAAGAGTCGGCGGCCCTCAAAAAAGAGAACAAGGAATTGCGCGAAGCGTGCGCCAAGGCCGAACGTGTGGCACTGGATGCCGAGCGCAAACAACTGAAGGCCGAGAACGACATCAGCCTTCTTAAGTCTCAGATGGTCACTGTCCTCGCAAAGTTCGAGGAGCTGAAGGCTGAAAATGACTGCCTTTGCCGGGAGAACAAGGAGCTGAAGAATCCTGCCCCGCCAAAGTTAGGGGGGAAAATGGAATGGAAATGACCTTTCAGGACGCCACATCCCTGGTTCTGACCACATCCGTTATTACGATGTGGGCTCGGGTTGCCGGGATGTCTGTTTATATGCTGTTTCATGCCAGCGCGTTTGCATCTGACAGAGAGAAGATAGATACCGCCGCCACGGGATTTCTGGCCTTCTTGATGATCATCGGTCAGGCCGATGTTGTTGCAACCCATATTGGAGACATTCTCGGGTTCGGTCGATCCCTCCTTTGGTCGATAATCGACCTGATGGCGGGTTTCGGCTTCCTTACTGTCCTCCAGCACCGTCGGCAATTCTATCTGTATGTGGAAAAGGACATGGCGGAGGCGTCACATGCGTTTTTTGACCAAGCATGAAGTTACGGCCCTCATTGGCGGGATGGTAAGCATCGCGGCTATCCTCGGGTTTCTTGGGTACGTTTTCTCCCCGGAAAAGCCGCTTCGGCTGATGACCCAGGTCTATGCGGATTACCAAGTCGAGAACCCTGACGGGACCATTACTGGCCGGGCTGTCGAAGTCGTCAAATGCGCTCTGGATAGCCTGGAGGTGGCATATACGATCGAGATCACGCCTGAATCCGGGTGGCTCCATTCCCAGCTCATGGTCGAAAATGGCGAAGCGGATGGGTTCTTTGAGGCTCTGCGCGAAGACCGGCGCGACAAGTTTGCTATCCTGACGTCAAACCTGACTCTGAACCGGACCTACTTTGTGAAGTTGAGAGACAACAAGATGGATCGGCACGACCCTAAAGTGACGTGGGTTACGAAGACCGGGTCCGGGATAAACATGCAGTTGGAGAAGATGGGTGGCACGATCACCTCTTATTCGACCAGCAACGCAGAGTCGATCCAGCAGCTCCTGGCTGGAAAGGGCGACTTTGTCTATATGGACTTTGCCCTCTTCCGCTGGAGCGCCAAGCAGGCCGATATCCACGATAAGCTGCTCGACCAATTACCGGTGAACCCGGCGACGACAGTTGTCACGGACCTATTCGTGATGGAGCCTGGGGCGGAGCAGGGGCTTGGACTCTATCTGAGTCGGAAGTGGGCGCACGCTCACCCGGCGATGATCGAGAGGATCAACAGCGCCATTACGTCATGCCGCCAGAACAAAGAATTTTCCTACGACTTCCCACCTTTCCGCGCACCGCGCATGAGGAGGAAGTCAGATGATATGGAGGAAGAGATATGGGCCTCACTCCCCTTAGCCTCGCCGGTCGGCTTATAGCCAAGGGCAAGCAGATCCAGGACGGAGACTGCTCTGGACACATCTGCGGTGACAGGGAAATCCTGTTCCTGCTCAAAGAGGCAGCCGAGGTCCTGATCAAGCAAGAGCAGGACCTGCTAACGATGACTCAGAATTTTTACGAAATCGCCGATACCATAGACTTCGGACAATGAAAGGCCCGGACCATGAAAATAGCTGGTTTTTTTGCTGCTGTGTTTGCTGCCGTCATTGGTGGAAGCGTTTTTGTCGGCTGTTCGGCCCATGCCGACGGGTATAGCAACACTGCTTACATGGAGTACAACTATACCGACGGGTTCGACTCCAAGCCGAACGTCGAGGGGTACACCGCCGAGTGGTTCCACGTCCTCTGCCCAAACCTTGTCGTTGGCGCAAAGACATCCTGGTCCCAGAGTCAATACAATGGCAAGAAGGCAGGTTCGACGGCCGAGGTGGTCGCCATACAGGTGATCCCCAGCATTGCCATTGCAGATAACATCAAAGGGTATGTGACCATCGAGGGTGGGGACCGGTATAGCAACCAGGATGCTTTCGTTTATGGCTCGCTGGAGCCCGGCGTAAAGGTCACGGTCAGCCCGACATGGGCCATCCAAACCGGCGTTCGGTATCGTGATGATATCCAGAACTCGATCCCGTACCAGACATGGACGGTGCGTGATACGCTGCTCTGGACTGCGAACGAGCGGTCCACATGGGGACTCCGCCACGACTATATTTTCGGGGCATCGAACCAGGGCCACGGCATCAACCTAACCTATGGGTATAAATTCTGATGGAAAACGAAGCCTACAATTGGGTTTTGGCCGGGTTTGTCACGGGCGCTCTGATCTGGCTGGTGATATGGGTTGTCTTTCGGGAGTAGAATCCGGAATATGGGCCCATGACTTACCATTCCTTATTTTCCAGAAGGTGGAGTCGCTCAGGCCGAGAATCCTTGACAACTGGAGGTTGGTAACTCCCATGGCCATCACCTCTTTTATCGCGACGACTTGATCTGCTGTTAGCTTGCTGCTGACATGATCGTCACCGCGATCGGAAGCTATTCCAGTTTTCCATTGGAGCTCCGAGTTCTCTCTCCGAGTAACCCACTCAAGATTCGACGGAACATTGTCAACCTTGACTCCATTGATGTGGTTTACGGTGAGGTCTGGGGAGAACCCTTCTACAAAGGCTGACGCCACGAGCCTATGGACAAGGTGTTTAACTCTTTTCCCATCGTGCTTTGTCGATATGACGAGGTATCCATGGCTACCGGTGTACGGAGACAGCACCCGTTCCGGTCGTACCTGGACGTTATCAGCCCCGCAACGGGTCGATCGCACAATCCTTCTTATAGCCTTCACTCTTCCAAACGAAGAGACTTCGAGGTATTGTTCGAGCCCATGAGCTGGCCGCCATTCTTCTTCCATTGTGCTGGCTCCGTGTATGCGTGTTTTTTATGTATGGGGCAATACCTCACTCATGTCAATCGGGGGGAGAGCAAAAATGGAGCTTTCTGATAATGGCAAAGAATTTATCAAATCTTTTGAGACCAGACAGTCTGTTGGGTATCTTCCCACTCCAAATGATGTTCCCAGCGCTGGATATGGCCATACCGGTCCTGATGTCGAGCTGGGGGTTGCTTACTGCGACGAGCAGATTGACTCGTGGTTCAATGCGGACGTTGCTTGGGCTGTCGCCGCCGTCAACAAACACGTCGGCGTCCCGCTGACTCAGAATCAGTTCGATGCCTTGGTGTCGATCTGCTTCAACATCGGACAAGGCAATTTCGACAGCTCGACTCTGCTGAAGGATCTGGACGAGGGCGATTATACCGATGCGGCCGCTCAGTTCTTGGTCTGGGATAAGCAGCGAGGCACAGTCCTGCGCGGCCTGGAGCGCCGCCGGGAGGCCGAGCAAACCCTGTTCGAGACGGCGGCATGACGTTGAACGAGCACCGCCTCTCCATCGCCCGGTACGTCTTGGGCGCGACTCTGTTTATCGACTCTGTCGGGCTCGCCCTCGTCAAAATCATCGACTGGGCGACGCTTCCCGGCCCGGAGGCTGGGATTGTGTCTTCGGTTATCACCGCAGCCATGACCAGCAGCTCCGGTCTTTCGGCGGCTGTCGTTGGGTACTATTTCTCAGCCAGTCCTCCCCCGGAGAAACCGCAATGAACCCATACCTGATTATCGGAGCCCTTGTGGGCTTCATCGCCGTTGCCATCGGCTCCTTCACATACGGCCAGCACGTCGAAAACCTGTCATGGGAGGCCACCGTCGGCGAGCAGAAGGCCCAGGCCGCGACTCTCCAGACTCGCCTGACCGCCGCCGTGTCCGAAAAGGACCGGTCGAATGCGCAACATACCCTCGAACTGGATCAAGAACATGACGCACACCAGAAAGCCATATCTGCTGCTGCCGCTGATAACCAGCGCCTGCTTGCTATCATTGACAGCCTGCGGAACCCCGTCCCAGGACATCGGGATAGTCGTTCAGTCCCCGTGTCCAAAGTCTCCGCCGGTTCCGGCCCTACTGCGAACGGAAGCCCCGACTCAGGACAACCAGCAAGCTGTCAAAGCCTACTTATTGAAGGTGCAGACCTTCTTGGTCGGATCAGCGCAGCCGCAGACGACAACGCCGAATACGACCGAGTAGCCCATGACTTCGCGGCCGAGGTTGATAAGTCCACCTCATCTCCAACGGAGGCGACAAATGAACTGGTTCAATAGCATCATCCACAAACAGGAGTCTAACGTGACGACCGATACATCCCTGACCACCACCTCGACACCGGCACTGACATCCGATCAGGTGGCCGCCATGCCGACTCCGATCCAGACCCAGGCCGTCCAGAGTCACTTGGCCATGGCCGAGGCCAATCTGATCGCCGCCGCCGATAACCTGAAGATGTTCGTCGAAGGCGAATACGCGGCAGCCAAGGCGCAGTTCGAGGCCCAATGGAACGCCGCCAAGGCCGAGAAAACGAAGCTGGTGGAGGACGCCGAAGCAGAATTGGCCAAGGCCCATTCATGGCTGTCGAACGAAATCGCCAAGGTGAAGGCGCTGCTGTAGTGGTGTCGTCGGTGCAAGTCTCGCCGGGGAAGATTCTAAGGCGCGTTGCTAGGTACGAGATCGAAAACGGACTCATTCCTGATTTAGTCGTTGAGGGATTTGATCCGTTTACGGACACTTGCTTGGCGATTGTTGCCGAAAAACAACCGGAACAAACGCGCACTAAAAAATAGTTGACCTGGGTTACGCCGTGGGTTACACAACACCCATCTTGTACCGACCCTGAACAAGACTTGACCCCCAGCCGAATGGAATCGGTGGGGGTCTTTTTTTACCAGCGCTTCAGGGGTCGGCGGGGGATTTTCATGGGGTCCATGTTCCATGCCGTGAGCTCCTCTACGGTCCACCCCAGAAACTCGTGCAGGGTAACTTTTGTGGCCCCGATCACCCCACCGACACGCATCCAGTTGCATGTCGCATTTTCCAGCTGCTGCTTTGTCGGCGGACTCGCATGGATCAGGACTCCGTCATGGAATTCGATCGATCCGGGGTTTTCCTTCATATACTGGTTCAGTTCGTTGATGACCCAGTCGATGGACTGTTCGTCAGAAACCAAACCAGCCCCTTCGTCGCGGCCCCATTCCTTGTCACCATAGATGGAAACAAGATGGGCAACCGTGGCCTTCGATATGAAGACCTCGCCGTCCCGCTGTGCCGCGCTGATGGGAATGCTGTTCATGGGGCGAAGATCATGGAGCCCACCGACACCGCGACCGATGACGAAGCGGAATAACGGACTGCAATCATTGGTGTTGGTCTGCGGAACTGGGGTATAGATGCAATGCCGCTGGGCCTTGTAAGGAATCTCCTCCTCTTCCTGTGGGGTCAGGGGTCTGATGACCATATTATCGCCCCGATCCTCGATATAGACTCTTCCGTTCCCCAGGAATTCGTATTCCTCTGAAGATAGACCGAAGGAAGCCTTAGCGACCCTCCCATCTTTGCACTTAACATTGTGAACTGAAAACTGCATCTTACCTTCTCCTAAAAAGGGATCGAATCGTCCAAATCATCCGGCGGAACATAGGGCTTCGACTCCCGCTTGGGTTCCGAAGCGGCCCCATCCTTGGACCCCAGGCCCAGGTCCTCGACGTTATTGACGTTGACCGAAATGACGCAGGCCGTGGTGCCATCCTTCTTCTGATAGGAGTCAGCCGTCGCGACTCCGGTGACGGAGACGAAGGCCCCCTTCTTCAGCTTGTCGATCAGCTTCTTGCCGCGATCGCCCCACATGGCGCATTTGATCCATTCGGTATGCTCGCGTTCCCCGAAGCCCGTCTTATTGGCCACGGTGAAATTCACGACATACTTTCCAGAGACCTCCCGGCCCTCGGCGTCCCCACCGAGGCGTCCGGAGAAGACAAAGCAGTTCATACTCATCCTTCATTCTCCCAAAAATGCCGGTACGGACTATTCCGCGCCAGAAACTCACAAATTCGGCTGCAATCGATGCCGTGCCGACGCTCAAATTTTTCCCGACCCTGGTGGATCTCCGAGTGGTGCTCCATGCAAAGGGGAATTGTCCATTTGTCCATCGGCTTCATCCCGGTTCCGCCCCGCTCATGGAACGGGACGTCAGGATCGTCTCTCAGGTGGTGCGGCACGACGGTGTGGTCATTGCAGCACCCCATCACGGAGCATTGGCGGTCCGCCACCCACCGGGTATGCGGCTCACACACCCACCCAGGATGCTTATTCTTTCTCGACAACCTCCACGGCCTCCGCTTCGATCAGGTCCTTGTCGTTGAGCATGGTCGTTTCGATCCGCTCGACCTCGTTGTGGACGTCCTTCATCTCCTCGGCGATGGCCAGACCACACAGAACGTCGGCGAACCCGTCACGGATAGCCCACGACCGCGCCCGCGCCTGGAGCATTTTCTGTGGGTACAGAATCCACGGCTGCTTTTTGGGGTTCACCCAGAGATTGGCCCGCTTGGCGTCCTCCACCGAGAACTTCTGGTGGTATGCCACTTTCTGGCCCTTCCGGCGCATTTCGCAGTGGGCCGTCCATTCAGGGCTCATCGGAGCGCCTTCCCACCATTCCCGCATCCACTCCAGTTGCCCGCTGGCCTGGACCAGCGCGATAGCGGAGTCCCCCCAGATCGAATACCGGTTATTGATGATCATAATGTTGGACAGGGCCGTCATCGGCGGGAGTCCGACTTCGAGCCCCTTCAGGATGCCGCCGGTGATCCGTGCGATCTGTTGGCTGGTGTCGAAATTACCGTTCGTATAGGAGTCCGGGACAACCCCTGACAGCAACATGCCGTGGGCGAGGCGCTGGGCCTCTTCTATGGTGCGCGGGATGATCGCGTGGACATCGGTGCCAACGACCAACTCAGCCCGCTGTGGCGGGTTCTTTGCCGGGTCAGCGATGACGACCTGCTTCGACTTGATCTGTTCGGCCAGCTCCTCGGCAGTCATAACGATTGCCTCGAGAGATTCGGTCTTGTCTTCGGTCTTGGTTTCCATTTTCGATCCCTTTCTATTTGGTCCCCACCATGAAGGACGGCGGCATGGGGATTTTCCGATCATGCGGCCGCCAGAGGTGGAGGCAGTTCGGATGGCAATTGATGTGGTCGGCGGGCGGGACGTGCAGTTGCATGGCCGTCTCGTCGTCCTTGAAGAAGAGTCGCTTCACCGCTTCCATTTCGTCCCAGGTCGGGCAGCTATCTTCCTTTGAGACGGAGACGTGATCCCATCCTTCCCCGGCGGAGGCGATGACCCGGACATCGATCCCATTCACCAGCAGCGAGAACACCCCACAGCTATGGTCCCCGTCGGTCCCGTAGAAGCGGCGCTCGACGGCTGTGTTTCGATAAATATCCAGCAGGTTCAGGTTGCGCATTTTTTACTCCGTCGCATAAACAGGGAATTGTTGGTCGTCAAAATCGTCGATATCGAAGATGTCGATCCAAGGCACGTCTGGCCCGAAGGTCTTCATCATCTCGTCAAACTTGGCGATGCCCTGGCGCATTTCCATTTGGCCGATCTGGTACATGGATTTGCGCGGGAACCGGAAGGCGCGAGTCACAGGGGCGCTGCCGGTCATCTGAAAGACGAAGATGAAATCGATGGGGTCTGACAGTTTGGAGAAGGCCCTGACCCAGCGCGGGTCCGGGTTCCCTTGAAAAATCCCCTGACGAATGAAGGACCGAGCGATAGCCCCGGCGTCCATATAGGCGGCGGCCTGAATGTGGTATTTGTAGGACGCCATGCTGGAATAGATGGCCCTGTCCACCGGCTTATTCATCGGGTTTGAAAAGCTCTTCAGATCGACCATCTGACGCAGCTTCAGGTAATCGATGCGGTGCTTGAGTCGGACTCCGGTCGCCGGATCAGTGTGAAGGATCGTCACCTCCGGATACCCGTCACGGAAGCACTGCGAAATATCCGGGTGCTTCTCGATCATCGCGGCGGCGATCTGGATTCGGCTGATCTGCTTTGCCGAAATCTGGACCAGGCCTTCATTTTCGATGGCGTAATCGGCCACGATGCGATCCCAGATTTGAGCGGACGGATCATGCAGATAGATCAGGTTTGCCAGCTCGGGCTTTGATGTCGAGGACTTAAATCCGACTCCCATCTCGGTGAGTTTGGTTTTCATGTGCTCGGCCGTCACCAGAGCGTCCGGGTAATCGGCCTTGTCCAGATTCGCAACGAACATGTCGTCGAATTTTTCCTGACCCTCCAGGATGCGGTAGCCATATGCCCGGCCCAAGATTTTGGCGTCGGTATCGGTGTCCTCTTCATCCTTCATCGGGTTCATCCAGGAGCTGGCCCAGAAGTGCATGTTCGACACGCGCAGGGCCTTGATGCCGCTGACCGACAGACGGTGGAGCCCGTGATAAACGTCTTCATCCAGGTTAAAATAGACTCCGTCATCCATGATGCTTGGATGTGGGTATCGATAGGCCACAGCCTCGTGTTTTTGGGTAAGTTCAGGATAGTCCATTTTTTCCAATTATCCCCGCTGCAACGATTTTTTTCAGGTAAGACGGTGCTGTAGGGGCGACCATCTCGACGAATTCTTCCTGCCCGTAGATCAGAGACCACTTTATTCCCCAGCAGGTCCGACCTTCCCTTCGACACGGAGGTCCGCGCATATCTGGGAGAGGGCCACACCTAGGACACGCCCTAGTTCCGTCTCTACGTTTTGATTTGAGGTGTTTTCCGCATTTAGGACAGGACGCCATGTTGGCCTCCTGGGTGGAGTTTGGGGACAAGGGCCTTCGCCCGGACTCCTTGGTCCTTGTCCCCGTCCCCTAATCTTGTGCGAAGCACAACAGACGAGCGAATGCGAGTCTGTATTAGGCCGCTCCCCTGGAGTGTCGGGCAGAGGGTTACAGCCGAATTCATATTACTTCCCTTCCGCCGGTTTGCCAAACATTGTTGCCAATGTTCCCATCAATTTATCAGGGATGGCAATCAGGCTGGACGGCAGCCCATGTATGGTAACTGTCGGCGGCGTGAACACCTTCATCAAAGGTTTCCACCAGATGGCCGCCAAGATGGCGAGAAGCACCACCATGGAGATTTGTGTCCCGGCGAAGAAGTGAACCCCAGCCACCGATTCGATGTATGCCAAGTTACTCGGTTCAAGCTCTTTCCCGGACATGATGCCAGATCCGAGAGCGGCGACCGGTGTGATAATGGCATTTACCCACCCGTGAATGAAAAAGGCGACAACAGATAAAGCCGTCCGCCAAAGGTATCCGTGTAATTTGTCCATCATACTTTCCTTAAAATCCGAGGATTTAGCCGTTGCATGGTTCACCGTATAGTCCCCACCCAAACAACGGCCGCCTCCGCATTCGCAGATGAATTTCCGAGAATTGAATAACAATTGTGAATGCAATTGTTTTCTCAAGTCTCGGAGTCGCTCCTCTAGGGTATTCGGCAGAAGGTTACGACGCGAATATTAGCCTTCAATCACCGGAGCGTTATTGAAGGACAGGGTTTTGATGTCGTCAGGAACATCCGCCAGCAGAGTCTTGCGCAGTTCTTCCTGCTTCCGGCGCTTTTCAGCCGACTTGATCTTCTGAATGGCGTCTTCTTCGACGGCGAGAACATTTTGGTAAGGGACTTGATCAACCTTGGAGATGACCCATTCCAAGATGGTCGAGGATTCCAAATCGACGTCAATATCGACTTCCTTCACCTTGACCACCGTCATTTTGCAGCGGGTATCGGTGGGGATCACCACCAGATCATCCGGCTTGATCGACTTATCGAAGGTCTTAAAGATAGTGCGGGGCGCTTTGGCCTCGTCAGGATGATCACCATAGATGCAGGCCACGGCCCGGACGTCGCTGTTGATCAGAAAAACCGCAGTAGAAAAGTTCATTTGGAGAGCTCCTTAGCAAGTGAATAGACCGCCTCACGCTGCGACGGTGATTTGATCGCGTGAAATGCGCGGACGAGCTCAAGAGTCACGCGGCGCAAAGTCGGGTCGAGTTCACCAACATCGACAGACCCGCCGGACGTTTTCGCAGGACTATTATCCTTCGTCACGTCGGCCATGTCATCAAAGAAGGCGGAAACGGGCTTGTCGAGAGCAGAGCTCATATCGTAGAGGCGCGATGCGCTGATGCGGTTTGAACCGCGCTCATACTTTTGGACCTGCTGAAATGTAATGCCAAGTCGTTCGGCAAGAGCTTCTTGGCTTAGGCCAGCGATGCTCCGGAACAGACGGACCCGACGGCCGACATGAACGTCTATCGGGTTGGGAGAGCCATCATTAAGACGGCCGCGCTGCCTTTTGCGCGATCCAATTCCTTTTTCCACAATCGTAACTCCTGATTTCGTTCTCAATGGATGTAGGCTAACCGATAAAATAAAACTGTGCAAGCACAAAAAACCCATTTTATGGGTGCGCATTTTAATGCTAGAATCCTGAGAGATTTATGGTTAAATCGGTTTTTGAAGGGGGATGGGATTTTCCTTGGTGGCCACAAACCACGGTTTCCACATAAATATGCTGCTGATGCTAAACACAGGGACCTTCGTACTATCATTACTCTGTGGTCTGACTCTTTCATCGGGAGATGGTGTCATGACAGGTCAAGCCCGACCGTCCCAGCAAAAGAATATCGAGTAATCAGCGGAAGGTATGGCGGCTGGAAATTGGGGATGCCGGAATGAGCCGGTTGACCTGAGATCTGGCCGTCGCTCTCTCAATCCAAAGGAAAACAATATGGCGGTAGTGTTCCAACATGAGACGACGGTCTCTATACAAGCGTGTCAGGACGGCGGGGCGGACCCCCTTGAAGTAAATGTTCGGCTAAATTTGCGCGGCAGTCAGGGGCGTCGCGGACGTTTTTATGGCGAACCTGGAGACTGCTATCCCAGCGAGGATGCAGAAATAGACCTACTCAGCGTTGACATCGAAAGCAATCAAGTCTGTCCGAGATGCGAGGGGGCTGGACAAGTCTTCTGCGACTCCGCGCCGTCAGACACGACAACGATCATCTGTTCGATGTGTCGTGGAAAGGGGCGCTATACGTCATATCGCCCATCCACACCGGAAGATTACGCTATCGTCAGCGCTGCCCTTACCTTTACACAAGACAAGGGCAATTGGGCCGCTATAGGGGAATCCCTCGACGAGCAAATTGTTGGGGACCGAGAATATTTTGCTGAGCTCCGGAGGGACGCATGAAGAATCACTATATTCCTTCAGTGGTGGACTGCCACACGCACTCGACTCTGGCCAGATTGTGGGCTGACACGAATGGCCGTAAGCCAATGACAGACTCCGAGATCGAGAAATCAAGGTGGTGCGGTGAGTGCCCGGTTCGTCGCCAGTAAGTTCTATGATTCCTACTGGAAAAACCTCAAGAAAGGGATTTCTGTAGATCCGCGTTCCCTCCTAATTCCGGGGGCCAGATGGACTCCCGGATGCTGGTCGCCATCACGCTGCGAATGGTATCGGCAGGCCAGCCCGGAAGTCCAGTTGGAAATCATGGCCTGGATCTCAAAGGAAGGTGAGCGAAAAAAATGCCACAGAACGCACCTTCCTGATAATCTGAAGTTGACCTCTGTACCAAATGATGGGACGATAAAAGATGTTGAACGCTTATCTAAAGACATGGATGTCGGAAAACAAGAAGCCGCTGCAATGGCTGGCTGACGGTTTGAATTTGTCCAGACATACGGTAAAGAAATGGGGGACTATCCCCCCAGAGTATTGTGTTGCTATTGAAAAAATGACCAATGGCAATGTTACGCGGTATCAACTTCGACCTGATGTTTTTGGAGATTAACTATGAATGAAGAAAGTACAAACACGATCGGCGGGATCGCTGCCGATGCATTGAAACAGTGCATTGATCGGGTGGAGCGCCTCGAAGAAGAGAAAAAGGGAATCACGTCTGGTATCAAGGACGTCTATGCGCAGTCCAAGTCCCAGGGCTTTGACCCCAAGATAGTCCGAAAGATCGTCTCGTTGCGAAAGATCGAGCGCAGCGAACGTGAAGAGCAAGACCAGCTCACCGAGCTGTACATGGCAGCGTTGGGGATGTCGTAATCATGGATGATACAAACGGAAACCTGCCGACCATTCTGCGCGGCATCACCGATGCTATTCAGATGTGCCATGGGGCATCTAAGACTGCCGGATGGTGGACAAACCTTGCTACCGGTGAAAGCACAGTCGGCACCCGCAACAAAGGGGAGCTCTTGATGCTGATCGTCTCCGAAGTCGCCGAGGCGATGGAAGGGGAACGGAAGAATCGGATGGATGACCATCTACCCCACCGTAAAATGGTCGAGGTCGAACTGGCAGATGCCATTATCCGAATCTTTGACTATGCGGGGGCTTTCAATCTTGATTTGGCCGGGGCAATGCTGGAAAAGCTGGCATACAACGCCAGCAGAGCCGATCACAAAATCGAGAGCAGACTCTTGGACGATGGAAAGAAGTTCTAGTGCTTAGACCTGAACAACAGCTTCAGATCCTCGTCGTTCAGTACCTGGAGTTGATCGAGAAGACGACTCCGGGTTTTCTGTTTTTCCACACCCCCAATGGCGGCGGCCGGTCGAAGGTCGAGGGGGGGATTCTCAAGGCGATGGGGGTGAAGTCCGGGGTGCTGGACATCCAAATCCTGTTCAACGGACAGCCATATTTCATCGAGATGAAAAAACCGAGGGTGATGCTCCCATCTGGGAAGATGTCGAAGTCAGAAGAGAAACCGTCCGACTCTCAGGAGGCCTTCATGGAGAAGCTCGACAAGCAGGGCATCCCATGGGCCGTTTGCCGGTCGCTGGAGGACGTTCAGGATGCCCTCCGGCGATGGAAGATGATCCGCTAATCAAAGTCCCGATCCAGAATGCCGTCCCCTTGAAAATCCAACATCGCCCTGGTCTTCTTAGGGCCACGCGGCAGGCAGCCACAGCTCTTTTTCTGCCCCTTCTTGAGGTGCGCCGAGTCGGCCACCGTTTCCTTCCCACACCCGCATTTACAGATCCAGAGGGTGTCCTTCCCTCTGCGCTCTAAAAACCGCAGGACGGTCAGGCCGCCGAACCGCTTCCCAGTCAGGTCGAAGATTTTCTTGGTGCCGGTCACAGCATTTTCCCCTGCTTCGGGGCGTCCAGTCCGAGCTTCTTGGCGATTACCGCCAGCGCCTCGAACGAGCACAGGACTTCCTGCCGGTGCTTTTCGACCATAATGCCGCCCGCACTTTTCGACCGGACGTAATAAGGCACGATCCGGTGCTTGAGCAGCTTGCGGTTCACCATCGTCTGGTGGGCGTAGGTCTCGCCATTGCGTTCGTAGATCATTTTGGCGGCGATCATGCGGTCGCGCAGCTTGCGCGGTCCCTGGTCGAGGTTCTTGGCCAACTGGGCGATTGTCAGCCACCCGTCTTCGCCGACGATGGCGTCGAGGATATTGGCCTTCGGCTCCAGCTTGGCCACCTTGGCGGTCTTAACGGCCAGTTCAGCGGTGAGGCGCTTCTTGTCTTCGGCGTAGGCCGTCAGCAGGGGTAGAAGGTGGTCAGGATTGCGGAAGTCGATCTGCGGAGTCGCCTTGAGGGCCTCTTCCATGGCGTTGAACCTGGAGATATATGCGATTTTGAATTTAAGGGCATCTTCTCCCGTGAATCCCATGACCAGGATGGCGAACCCGTCCTTCGTCATATCGTAACTCGCTATCGACGCGCCGGTTAAGTCATTGATATATATCGGTCGAAAATTTGGCGCGAGGTCGTCCGGTGATTTCGCAATAAGATTTTTGATTGCCTCATGGACGTGCTTCGGTTCCTTTTTGAAGATGGCCGTCACTTCCCGGCTGTTCGTAAATACCTTTCCGTCACGGACAAAGACGGTCTGATCAATCTGCTCCAAATCATGCATTTTATATGACTCCGTTGTTGACTGCTCACTATGTAAACATATAACGTAACCCACAGCAAGCATTTTACAACACAAGGTAAACTTCAATGGGCGATCTAAAGGTCACTTACTCGTTCCGAGTTCCGACAGAATACAAAACCGCGATGGTGAAGGCGGCCAAGGCCCTCGACCAGACGCCGTCAAAACTCCTGATGATCATCCTGCGGGACTGGTTGATCAGGAACCGGTATCTGGATGAGATGTAGTTTTTTAAATCTGGGTCTCCTCAAAATTGAGGACACCCCCATCAACAAAGGAAAAATCAATGAGCGACCAGAAATACATCTGCATGGAAGGTGGTGGAGGTCTCGCTGGCGTCGATGGACTCCGGGATGCAGGTTGTCTGCCGACCGTCATGCTCGAACTGGAAGCTCTGATCGGTCTGGAATACGTCGATGACGAGGGGGAAGCGGAGTCGCCGTAGTTGACTATTTGATCCACGTCGGTTAGTTACAACTGCCGTGGATCAAAAACAGGAGCCTATGATGTCAGGTAAAAACTCCAGAAGGGGTGGCGGGAAGGGGTTGGCGTTCATAAAGAAATCAATTTCTGAGCCGACGAACGAATGTATCGAGTGGCCATATTACCGAATGAAAAACGGATACGGACAACTCGGAACACATTTGGGAATGTCTCTGGCTCACAGAGTCGCGTGTGCGATGTTCTACGGCCCCCCACCTGATGATAAGCCGCAAGCCGCACATATTTGTGGAAATAGGGGGTGTGTAAACCCTCTCCACCTCCGCTGGTCTAACCAATCAGAGAATGAACTTGATAAGCTCGGACACGGGACTTGGTTTACTAGATTTGGTGGCGCAAAAGTAAATGACGATTTGGTGCGAAAGCTAAGGGCTGAAAGGGATTCTGGCATTCCAAACCGTGACCTCGCGAGGATTTATGGGATACCAAAATCAACTGTGAACAAAATTGTCAACAGAATCACATGGAAGCACGTCAAATGATTGAATTACCTCGTGGACCTTACAGTGTCATCCTGGCCGACCCGGCTTGGGCCTTCAAAACCAGATCAGAAAAGGGAAAGGGGAAGTCCCCGGAGCAGCACTATAGCTGCATGACGATCGACGACATTGCGGCACTCCCCGTTGCCGACATCGCGGCCAACGACGCCAGCTTGTTCCTGTGGGTGACGTGGCCCCTGATTTTTCAGGTCGAGCGCATCATTAAGGCGTGGGGGTTTGAGTATTCCGGGTTGGCGTGGGAATGGCTCAAATACAATCCGAAGACCAAGAAATATGCCTTTGGGACGGGGTACGGAACTCGGAAAAATGTCGAGCCCTGCCTACTGTGCCGCCGAGGGAAGCCCAAGCTGTTGAGCCGGTCGGTGCGCGATTTTATCCTCTCTCCCCGCCGTAAACATTCCCAAAAACCTGACGAGCAGTATGACCGGATCGAGGAAATGTTCGACGGCCCCTACCTCGAAATGTTCGCCAGATCAACTCGTCTTGGGTGGGACGCCTGGGGAAATCAGGTTGGGCTCTTGGATGGAGATGGAGCATGACGGCCGCCATCATCACGATGATCAAACATAAATTCCGGCGGTGGCGTCTGTCTATCCTGCGCTCCCTCATCCTGGCCGAGCCAGAATCTGAACAGGTACGCATTCTCAGAATGTGGATGGAAGAGGAGCGCACATGAACAAGAAGCGTCACCTCACCTTTGCGGAGGCCATGGACCTCTGGAGAGATGACATAAAGGACATTAAATCAGGCACTTATGTCGCGCCAGCGCCGCACCCAGATTCGGTCCGCGCTGCCGAATACGTCCCTGACCAGCGGTATGTGCGCCAAAAGAGTCCGACTCTGGATGAGAGATTCGGGGAATCCCCCAAAAAAGGGGTTGCCGACCAGTCCAAGAATGGATAGAAAAAATTGTTGCCGGTTTGGCCGCCGGTGACATGGGCGGGTTAATCTTGACGACTCAGAACGTCAATGTTACCCGCCCGCCCCTTCCCTGTCGTTCAGCGGGGAGTTTCTGAGAGGAGAAAACATGACGCACGATATTCGTATATCCACCACATTTATGTCCAATCCGAAAACCGTTAAGCTCATTCGTCGCTGCGGTAAGTGTGCTCCCTTAAATTTGATCCAGCTATGGTTGAGCGCAGCCGAGAGCCGCCCACTGGGAAGGCTGACAAAATGGGATGCGGAGGACGTCGCTATCGCCAGCGGGTGGGAGTCTGACCCAGACACATGGGTTAAATGCCTGATAGAAATAGGTTTTGTTGACCTTATCGAAGAAGAAGACTGCTCGTATCAACTTCACGACTGGGAGCGTCATAACCCTTTTGTGTTCCATGCAGAAGAGCGCTCTGAACAAGCCAGGAATGCCGCAAAGAAGCGTTGGGGAAAGCGGATTGATGCTGTTAGTAATGCTGTCAGCATAAGTGAGCAATGCGATACGCAAGAAAACAGCAATGCCCCATATCCTAATCCTAATCCTAATCCTAATCCTAAACATAAAGAGGGGCCTTCGGCTGAACCAACGACCAAATATGCTTTTGATGGCAAAGTCATCCGCCTGACCGAAAGGGACCATGACAGGTGGAAAAAATCATTCTCGAACATCAACCTCGATTCCGTTCTGGAGAGCCGTGACGCTTGGCTGTCAGAGCAACCAGCAGCAGATCGGAAAAAATGGTTTCAGACGACCGCCGCCTATCTTGCAAACAAAGATACCGAGGCGTTGGCCAGCAAACCACCGGCCTATGACGGGGAGCAACCGGAAGGGTTCATCCCACAGAAGCCAGGATTTTATTACGGGAAGGAATGGATTTACGACCCTAATATCCAAAAAATCAGACCAGTAAAGCGGCCGGGTGAACGCCCGATCCTGTTGGTGTAGCCATGGACGTCGGACACATCCTATCCAGTCTTGGGATTCACCTAAAAAGCCACTCCCAGGGCACCCATCATTCGGTTTGCCCGCAGTGCAGCCACCTTCGGAAAAAGAAGACGCTGCAATGCCTTACGGTGACAATCGAGCCGGACATCATCCTCTGCAAGTGCCATCACTGCTCATGGTCTGGGGGCTGGCGCGGAGCCGGGGAACGCGAGGAATGGCGGCCACCTCGGATGACCAAGAACGAATGGAAATTGAAGCGCGGAAAAGAATTTCGAGACAGAGTCAAAAGATCGTTTTAGGGGGTAAGAATGCTTTCAGGGGATGTTATCGCAGCGATCGAGGCGAGGGGCCTTGATCCTGAATTGGTGGCCCGACTCGGGGTTGATGGGACGGACAAGCTGGATGGGGTGGCGATTGCGATCCCCTATTTTATGAATGGGCAGGTGGTCAACCACAAATACAGGACGCTGACCGGGGAAAAGCGCTTCATGCAGGACGCCAATTCGGTCAAGTGCTTCTGGAACATCGATTGCCTTCGGGATGAAAATCTTGCCGATCAACCGCTGATCATCACGGAAGGCGAGTTCGACGCCATCGCCGCACTCCAGTCTGGATTTTTTCGGGTACTGTCCGTTCCGGACGGAGCCCCAAAGGAGGAGGTTGGCGACCAGGACTCCAAGAAATATTCCTACATCGACGACCGCTTCTATGAGGCGATCAAGGGAGTCCGGGAAATCATCTTGGCCGTCGATGGGGACGGGCCGGGCGCAAACCTGCTGAACGACCTCGCCCTCAAGCTGGGGAAAAGCCGCTGCAAGTGGGTCTCATACCCGAAAGGCTGCAAGGACCTGAACGATGCCCTCCGCAAATACGGCGTAAAGGGGGTAAAGATGACCATGGAGCGGGCTCAGTGGCTCCGGGTGGCTGGACTGTTCAGAATGAGCGAATTGCCGCCTGTGCCAGACGCTACGCCCCTTCCGTCGGGTATCCCAGGTCTGGAGGAGCATTTCAATCTCCGGATGGGCGATTTTACGGTCATCACCGGAATCCCTTCCCATGGCAAGGCGCTGTATATTGAAACCCCCATTCCGACTCCTTCCGGGTGGACAACAATGGGAGAACTTCGCGTAGGGGACGTTGTTTTTGGCGACGACGGAATTCCGTGCCGTGTGAAGCGCATAACGCCTGTGATGCATGACCACGACTGTTTTAAAATGATTTTTTCAGATGGAAGCGAGCTGATTGCGGACGCTGATCATCAATGGTTGACCAGCACAGATAAAGCGCGGAGAAGTGAGCGAGAGACGTTAAAAAAGCGCAACGGCAGGGAGGAGACTCTTCCAGGGGGGAGTGACCAGCGATGGAAAAGAACGTATCCGTCCGTCGTCACAACAAAAGAAATATCAACAACTCTTAGGGCGCAGGGAAAGTGGAATCACCAGATTCAAAACGCAAAACCTCTTTCCTTGCCGATGATGAATGTTCCGATTCCACCCTATACTCTTGGAGTATGGCTTGGTGACGGATATTCTTCGTCAGGGGCTGTAACGTGCTTTGACCACGAAATTATTGACTGCGTTAGCGCTGATGGGGTCGTTGCTCGCGCAAGAAAGAATGATGAAAATTCCTTCTGCTTGATTGGTATCCAGCCTGTTCTCCGTAAAATTGGAGTTTTAGGGAACAAGCATATCCCTGCATCATATCTCCGCTCGTCGGAAGAGCAGCGCCTAGAATTGCTTAAGGGGCTTATGGACACCGACGGTTATTGCGCAAAAGACGGGACTTGCGAAATAACCCTGACCAACCATCAATTGGCTATGGATACATACGAAGTTATTTGCAGCCTTGGCCTTCGTGCAAAATGGATGGAGGGAAGAGCCACCCTCAATGGCCGCGATATAAGTGCTAAATATCGCATTCAATTTACCCCTCCGTATGCTGTTTTTAAGCTAAAGCGCAAGGCGAATCGCCAGAGATATTCCGGCCAAAACAGGGCGAAGACATCGTACAGAACCGTAATGGGATGCGTTTCTGTCCCATCTGTTCCTGTTCGGTGCATCGAGGTAGACAGCCCATCCCATATGTTTTTGGCTGGTCGTGAAATGATCCCAACACATAACTCGTCTTTTGTGAACGATCTGGTCTGCCATTACGTCGAGCGCTACGGGTTCAACGTCACCTTTGCCTCGTTCGAGCAGCATCCCCAGCTCGACCACAAGCGCAATCTGCGCCGCTGGCACGCCAAGGTGAAGGTCCATTCGGCGACTCGCGAGGAACTGGAGCTGGCCGACATCTGGATCGACCAGCACTTCAGCTTCATTGTCCCGGACGAAGACGAGGACGCGACTCTGGCGTGGTGCCTGGAGCGGTGCGCCGCGTCGGTCATCCAGCACGGCAGCAAGATCATCGTCATCGACCCATGGAACGAGATGGATCACATCAAGGCCCCGGACCAGAGTCTGACCGAATATGTGGGTTACGCGATCAAGCAGTTCAAAAAGTTCGCTCGGAAATACCATGTCCATGTGATCGTCGTCGCCCACCCGGCCAAGCTGAAGCGTAAGGACGATGGCGAGTTTCCGATCCCTGATCTGTACGATATTTCCGACTGTTATTCGGACGACACAGAGGCTTTAACCAAGCGCGGTTGGCTGCGTCACGAAGAAATGGTCGTCACCGACGAGGTTATGTGCTTTGACCTGGAGACCGGAGAAAACCGCTGGGAGAGTCCGGAGAGGATTGTCTGCCACGACTTCGATGGCGAGATGATGAATTTCGTGGGTTACGGATACGACCTGCTGGTGAGTCCAAACCACAGGATGGTCATCAAGCCGGACTGGAAAGAGCCTGTCGGAGATGGATCTGGCCGTGGCCGTCCGGTGAAATACCAGAAGGGGGTCTGGGGCTTTGAGACCGCCTCACGCCTTCCGAAAGCGCCGTTCACACTCCCAAAGGCAGGGACTCCGGTGGACGGAGACGATCCGGATCTTCTGACGATCGATGGGAAGGTAATTCCTGCCCTGGAGTTCGCCGAATTCATGGGACTCTGGGTTGCCGAGGGCTGCTGGCAAAGCAGTGGTATCAGCATGTGCCAAAAAGAAGGGCCGGTCGCCGATCGTATCGACCATTTGATCGAGGCGTTAGGGTTCTCGGCCACACGGGCTGTTCATTACGACAAGCGGGGGCTCCTGCCGATCGTGACGTGGTATTTCGGCGTCAGAGATAACCCGGAATTGATCCGCTGGGTACGCGGAAAAGCCGGAGAGAATTCTGCGACCCGGTGCATTCCTTACCCGTTTTTCAGCATGTCATCCCGTATCAAGGTCGAGTTCCTGAATGGGTATATTGCCGGGGACGGGTGCATCTCGAAGAACCGAGGAACGCCGTCGGCAGTGACGTCGTCGCCCCGACTCTATGGGGAATTGCAGCGCCTTGCCGTCGAGCTGGGGATACCTGTGAATGGCCACCGCATCGCCGCTAAAAAGGAAAACCACAACGATACCTACCAGATCAATTTTGGAAGGGGTGAACGGAGTGAGGTCTGCGTTCGGACCTACCGAAACCTCAAGACGGTTCCGTACTCAGGAAAAATCTGGTGCCTGACCGTTCCGACCGGGGCCTACTATGTCCGGCGCAATGGCTGCGTCGCGGTCTGCGGCAACTCCAGCCACTGGAACAACAAGCCGGACGCCGGGATTGTCGTGCATAGGTCTTCACCAACGGAGTCGCTTATCCGGATCGTCAAGTCGCGGTATCACGACTCCATCGGCAAGCCGGGCGAGAAGACGTACAGCTTCAACGACCACAATGGGCGTTATCAGTGGGTGGATGAAATCAATGAATTTTAGGGGAAGCCGTGTTTTGTCAGATTTGACAAAACACGGTGATCAAGATCAATCGGGGTGTCCGGTCACATTATCCGCCCAAGGTGAGAAATCTGCCGACAGCACCGGACTGCGGCCCAAGGGCGGCCCGATTTAAAACTGGCTGGGGCCACCTGACGGCGGTGATTGCCCCATTCTCCTATCCCGTCTGTCACCGGGCTCTACCCGGTCTCTGGCCCCGCTTTGGTGACGTCCCCATCGCGGTATATAAGCCGACAACCGGAGTCGCCGGGAGCGCCGAAGCGCGAAGTCCAAAAACAAAGTGGCCGTGGGCGGAGAAACTGTCAAGGAAACTCACCCACGGCCATGTACCAGATCGGGAAGCGCTGGTTCGCCTTGCGATGGGGCATGAGTCCCACATCCCTGTCGTGGATTAGAGTGCAACGACTAGCGCACATTGGATCGGCTTTCGCCTTTCCGCTGCGGCATCCATGGTTCCTGGGGGATAGGCTACCGCAGTTTTGTTCTCGCCGTTCCGGAACCCTTTTTTCCGGCTTAGGTATCTCAGCTAGGGCTGAGACGGCGAACGCTTGGACTCGAACCAAGGACCTTCTGGTTATGAGCCAGACGAGCTGCCGCTGCTCCACGCCGCCGAACTAAAGGCCCACCGTTTTGCACGTGCGTGTGGTGGGCCGTGACAAGAAGGATCGTAACCCACATGGATTTAGGTGTCAACCACTAAAAGAGCCACCACCACCGCCTGCGCCGTTCCCGCCAAAAAACATCGGTCCACTTGGCGAATGATACATTGCGCCATTGGGCATCGGTTCGACCTCGAACATATATTCGTCGAGCTTTTCCATCGCCGCCGTGTTGACGGAAAGGGATTCCTCGGCCTGCTTGATCCCGACATTAAGGTTCATGATGCTTGCCCGCAAGCTTTCGGCCAAAAGATTGGTGCCGACTCCGCTCTTGTTCTTGAACTTTGTCGCCAGCTTTATGAGCCGATCACGTTCCTTCGTAAAAGAGGCGTGATCCTCTTTGATCTTTTTTATCATCACGCGAAACGCGGCCTTCATCAGATCAACAACGTCCCGATAGACGACGCTGTCGCCGTAGGCTTGCAGGATCTGCTGGAGAGCCCCGGCCAGTTGGGCGCTGATTGCGGCCTCCCGGTTGTTTGGGGCCGTTTCAGCATATTGCCCGGTCTCGTCGTATCTCTTGCGCCGATCCTCGTCGCCCAGGACGTCGGCAGCCAGCTTAACCAAAGCAAACGATGCACCGTCACCACCGGTATCGGGATGGGCGCTCTTTGCGGCGTTCCGATAGGCTTTTTTAATCTCGTCCGGAGTCGCGTCACGTCCGACACCGAGAACATCATAAAGATCGTCCATCCCCCATACCTCCTAGTAGGCGCTCAAATCAAATTTGTCGTAGGTCTTCTTGCGCAAGGTCAGCTTATAACCGTCCGCATTTTTATAGTTATATTTGCCGGACCCAGATTGCGATTGAATGATGTCGGCGGGCGTGAAAATGGCATCGATCCATTCGCGGTCCCCATTCTTTGCTTTCTTCTCGCCGTAGCACCCGCAGCGACGAACAATTCCCGTGAGCGGGTTGCCCTGACTTGCCGCCAGCGTGGAAATGCGCTTGGCCAGCAGGCTTTTGCCAGATCCTTTTTCACCGTTCAGCATCACGCCGGTCGCAGCGTCACGGGTATTGAATGTGGTCAAGATGCGTTGGGCATGGCGCTCGGTGTCACCGTAGAGCTTCGGCGGCAGAGTGAAGTCCTCGACCATTTCCAAATAAAGCTCACCTTCCGGGCTGCATTTGACCATATAGGTGCCGACGGGCAACATTTTGTGCATGTCGAGATTGAGTTCGTCGGTCAGCCGGTAATGATCCCCGCTGCGCAAAAAAATAGTACCCATGTTCGTGTTCTCCGTCTGTGTTAAACTAAGAGTTAGTGGTAAACCACTGTCTATTGTGGGTCAACCCCGAAAAGCGTTTTGTATGAATTTTTCCAATCAGCGACCATGCGCTGGGCATCCGGCAAAGAGAGAGTGTGGTGCCAGCAGACTCGGCGGTACAGCTCGCCTTCGACTCTGTCTTTGAGGTACGACTCGTGCTTTTCCTGGGGAATCATGTTCGCTTCGGCATCCGCTCCGCCCAATCCCAGACTGATTATGTGGTCGATGACGTAGCCACGGTGATCGACAATCCCATATTTTTGGTAGATCCGGGTTCGTCGTCCATAATCATTCACCCGCACCTCAGAGGTCGGAGTCGAGCAAACTTCCCGGACATCTGTCGTTCTGATCTCTTGCCCCAAGGCCATGGACGGCATGAGGACGGCAGCCGCAATTGCGATCTTTACGTTCATCGTTTTCTTCCTTGGTCTAAAGCTTCGGCCATCCGCGCATTTGTTGGAGCTTTATCCACAAAGCGACGGCAACCACTGCCCAGAAGAGAGCAATCCCCCAAGATCCTTGCTGGTCGCACATGATTACGTCTTTGCCAGGAGCGCTTCGATGCCTTCGGCTATTTCATCCGCAGCTTCGGCGTGTCCGACATATCCCTGAATGTCCCCCCATTCATCGGACATCCGTTTTGCAATCTTAAGCGCAGCCCTAACCCCCGCCTCGTAGCCCTCGGCCTTGGCTGCTTCCAGTTCTGCGCGTAGCTTTTGAATAGTAGCCTTGGCGTCATGCGCTCCGCTGAGGTAGGCTATTGTGAGTAGTTCGCTTTCTTCTTGGTCGGTCATTTAGCAGTCCTCTTCGTATTTGTCGAAATACACAACGCTATCAGTTGTGCAGGTCACCCGACCATTACGCTGCTTCACTATCTGCAAAGCAGTTTCCTTATCGGGAGCGAGAGCAATATGTTTTGAGCCGTAGCGCAGAACCTTTCTGACCTCCCATGCGTATTGTGGTGTCATTTCATAGGATCCAATACAACGTGATAGCCGAGCAATCCGGCGATAAGGATAAAGAGAAGGACTGATCCGCAGAAGGTTCTTAGCCAAGTCATCGTTTCGTTTCGTCCTTCGTCAAAAGTTCATCATCGGCGTTCCAGTCAACTTTAGGTATGTTGCTTCTGTAGTATTCGTTACCGCAACCTTTCCTATGCGTAACACAGTAAAAATTGTCGTTTTTCATATTGAAATACGTTTCACCTCCGCAGCAAGGGCAGGGGGTATACTTCATGTTGGTCATCACGCACCTTCCTTCGGCGTCCAGTTGTCTTCGATCCCGGTGTCTGTGCGATGGAGGCACAGAGTGCAAGCTGCCCTATGCCGTGTGCCGCACTTAGAGCAAAACCCCCAATACATCATCTTGGTCTTATCGACAGGCTTCCAGTTACACAGAACTTCATCGCAAGACGAACACGGAGATTGCCCATTCGCGTCAACGGTCCCACCGAACCAGTCGCAGTTGTCACACGACTTATCGACAGGCGCGGCTTTGCTGGCTTGCCATGCGCGGTATTCGTTGCACAGAGCTATTTCAGCTTCTTCGCTTTCCGTGTCATTGTTCCACACATCCAAAGCCCTCAGCACATCGTCTGGTGGGCATTTGGCGGACACGTACTCAAATTGGCGCGACACGGTTCCGAAAGTATCCGTCGTCCGTTCCAACTGCCGCTTAAGTTCGTCGCGCTCTGCTTCGAGTTTAGCGATGTCTTCACGGTGGGCTTTGTCCCGTAAGGCATCAACCCCGAAATAATCAGCGGTCCATCTGACAACTTCAGCTTCCAACTCCACAATCCTCGCGTCACGGTCATCCGGCGGGGCGGCAGCAAGGGCTGCGTTGATTAAACGCTCGGTGCTAGGCTTTCTGTACAGACCAGCCGACGTAATATCCCCCATAATAGCCTCGTAAGCCGCCACCATCCCCGGCGTTGCCTTGGCGGGGTAGCTGGCTTGTGCCGCCATAAACTGCGTGTGGGCGTACTCGGTCAGGTCTTCGATTCCCGCCAACAGCGCATCCTTGCACTCGACCAGAGCAATCAGCAAGGCTTGCTGGGCGGCGATGGTGGCTTGGGCTTCTTTATTGGTAAATGATCGCATGTTGAATTTTTCCAGTTCCTCTACTCCAGGCAATAGTGTGGATCGGGGTTCTTCAAGAGAGGTGGGGGCTTCTTGGCCCTTGGCACCGTTGTCCAAATCCGGCGCGGGGGCAGTCACCAATTCTGATAGCGGGATGAGGTCGGCATCACTTTCTTCTCCTGCCAAAGACCGACCACTTGCGGTCCATGTGTACCCGCCACTACTACCGACCTTTCCGGCAAATGGGTAATGCAGTCCTTCCAGTGTTTCAGTAATCACCACATCCCGACCATCGCGGGTCTTGGGGCCGAAGCCGTACTTGGCATTGGGGTTGTCAGTCATTCTGTGTATCCCACATGGTGTTTAATCAGCCCAACAACCACGCGACCTTTATCGGTGATTGTCTCCCGGTTATTGATGTAGCCGAGCGCCTTAAGGTGCTTGATCGAAGCGTCTGACAGCACTTCCTTTGGCTTGCCAAGATCGAGGCAGATCAGGTATTTCAATTCCGGCTTAGTTGGATTTCTCATTTCGTCACTCATAATCTCATCTCCAATCTGTGCGGACCTTTCGGACCACAGGCTTTTAACCGAACGCTTTGATAAATCCCGCCGCGACTTGCGGGACGATGGCGTTGCCATAACCGCGCAGTCGTCCCACGCGGGCGGGAACCCCATAAGCCAGCGGCTCAGTGCCGGGTTCAACTGGCCGATATTTTTCATCTCTGCACCAGAGCCAGTCAGCTTCCCCCCAGAAGTTCCCCACACCTGTCTTCCCAGAGCGCATTTTACCGGGACCGTCCCGTCCGATGATCCGTCTTTGTGGTCCCGCGCTGTCGGTGTCGCCCACGAGGATAGGTGAACCGCAATGTCCGCCAAGCCGACTTGCGGGTCGGTGGGCTTCCTCGTCCCGTCCGTTATCGGCGGCTTCGATTTCGCCTCTATGATGTGTGCGTTGGGAGTCGGCCACCCAGAACAGTCGGGATCGGATGTGCGGTGCGCCGACGCCCGCAGCAGGGATACCGACCGCCCCGAAGGCGTAGCCTTCTCCTTCCAAGTCATCTTGAACAAGATCGAGCCATCCGTGCCTAATTGCTGCATCAACCTGCTCACCAAAGATGATGTCAGGTTTGCAGACCTTGATGAGATGGTGGAAGTGCGGCCATAAGTGCCGCTCGTCATCAACCCCTTTTCCTTGGCCTGCCGCGCTGAAAGGTTGACATGGGGCGCTTCCGGTCCAGACGGGACGATCTTCGGGCCATCGGGCGAGGCGCAAGGCTTCTTCCCATCCGCCGATACCGGCGAAGAAGTGGCATCTATTAAATCCAGCAAGTTCATCTGGTGTAACATCTTGAATATCCCTCTCATCCACAACGCCGTCAGTGATGTGGCCTGCCTTGATCAGTTCGCGCAGCCAAGCGGCGGCGAACGGATCGTGTTCGTTGTAATAAGCGGTCATCTGTGTTCTTCCCACAACTTCCGCTTAAGCTCGTCGCACAAGAGCAATGCTTGCAATGGGTCGTCAGCCTTACGCAGACGATCCACAAGGGTGGGGCTGTCAGTCATGATTATTCCTTTCTGTCTTGTTTCTTAGCCAGCATCCATCCGCAAGCGAACAGTGCTGCGGCGGCAATGACAACCCCGATCATTAGGGTTGCTGCGATAGCAATCGGCGTCACTTGAGCACCTTCTTTGCCATCGCGATGGCTCCCTCGTAGTGGGTTTCGTGTTCGGTCCCTGCGTGGGTTTCCTTCACGGCTTCGGAGAATGTGGCGATGTCGTCAAAGAAGCACCCGGCTCTGACGAACAGGCCGTTTTCAGTTTTGAAGAACAGCACGAAGTCGTCGCGGGAGCCAACAGGCCCAATCTGAAAGAAAGCGCGGCCTTCGACCAGCTTCCCGGCTTTTTCGCTCAAGTCTGCACCGCGCAAGTCGGCACCGCGCAAGTAGGAACCGCGCAAGTCGGTACTACCCAAGTTGGCACCGCGCAAGTTGGCACCGCTCAAGTTGGCACAGTACAAGTTGGTACCGCGCAAGTTGGTACCGCGCAAGTCGGCAGCGCCCAAGTTGGTACCGTGCAAGTCGGCACCGCTCAAGTCGGCATCGCGCAAGTCGGCACCGCGCAAGTCGGCACCGCGCAAGTTGGCACCGCTCAAGTTGGCCCCGCGCAAGTTGGCCTTAACGCCACCTTCTTCCGATCTCATCCACTTTCTGTGGTTTTCAAGAATGCCCGGTAAATCTTGTGTGGTAATAGTCATTTCTTCTTACTCCGTTCTGCCAGCATGGCGTCTGCGATGGGCGGACCTTTCGGACCACAGGCTTTTATCCCTCTCATCCACAACACCGTCGGTGATATGCCCCGCTTTGATTAATTCACGCAGCCATGCAGCGGCGAAGGTATCGTGTTCGTTGTAATAAGCGGTCATCTGTGTTCTTCCCACAACTTCCGCTTAAGCTCGTCGCACAAGAGCAATGCTTGCAATGGGTCGTCAGCCTTACGCAGACGATCCACAAGGGTGGGGCTGT
>Ga0208507_1000050_pt1 | contig 99816 bp, 94 predicted proteins | sample CryBogCBH12Aug01_FD_184626 | JGI IMG/M metagenome (GOLD analysis project Ga0208507, IMG submission 184626) | Freshwater microbial communities from Crystal Bog, Wisconsin, USA - CBH12Aug09.1 (SPAdes) (version 2) | ecosystem: Environmental > Aquatic > Freshwater > Lake | place: Crystal Bog...
ATGAAAGTGAAGCACCGTCCGGATCTCGGTCTTGCCCTTTTCATCGGTCACTTCCTCCTCGGCGAACGAGTTGGTAAGGATTGCCAAGGCTAGCCGGTCGAGCCCCGCGGAAGGCTCGATCACATGAGGAATGTAGAGCCCCTTGAAGAATTTTTCACAGGTTTCCGTGATCTCTTCACGGGAGGTCTCGGAATTCGCGCGGGCCGCATAGGTCTCCTCGACAAAGGTGGTTTTTTGCTCCGGGGAGAGTGCGTCGCAGGCGGCCTTGAGTTCCTCGTCGAAATACTCGAGCTGCCTTCCAGAATGTACCTGATGCTGGGTGAGGTCGAAGGACCCGCGAGCCGCGATTCCCTCGAGCTCGTCGGTTCCGAAGGGGAACTTGTAGAGAATGTCGACGCAGGCGCGGGCGTAGTGGGCAAGGTCCGCCTTGGATTGCCAGTAGTAGTCGAGCACGTCCGTGCCAAGCCCGATGGAAGCATAGTAGGCGGTGCGTTGGGCAACCCAGTAGCGGTGCCACATCTCCCAACCCCAGTCCGGCTTGGGGTCGCTGAGATCCGTCCCTTCACTCCATGCGGCGACCTTCCCGTGGATCAGTTTTACCGCCTCGTCGGGACGAATGAAGAATTCGAGTTCCATCTGCTCGAACTCGCGCGAGCGGAAAGTGAAGTTCTTCGGAGTGACTTCGTTGCGGAATGCCTTGCCGATCTGTCCGATGCCGAAGGGGACCTTCACCCGTGAGGAGTCGCAGACATTCTTGAATTGCGCAAAGATCGCCTGCGCGGTCTCGGGTCGAAGGTAGGCAACATCGTTCTCCGTTGCCGTCGGACCCACATAGGTGCGAAGCATCAGGTTGAAGGGGCGCGCCTCGTTGAGAAGGCCACCCGTCTCCGGATGGAAATCCACGGAACCGTCGATCACATCGATTTTTTCCTCGCCGAGAAGTTCGATCTCTTCGGGCTTGCCGGCGGCTGCACCCGCGTTCTGGGCCACAAGAAGGCGCACGCGCTTGCGAAAGCTCTCGATATGCTCACCCTGCTTCATGAGCACGGTGAGGGTGCGGGGGAGATTCCAGCCGCCATTGGGAGCTTGGGGCGCCTTCGCCCCGCTGAAACGGATCACCGAGCCGCCCTGTGGCTCCACATGGTCGGCGCGGACACGCTTGTTCGTGATGGTGCACTCACGCATCATGTCTGCGAAAGTGTCGACGTGTCCGCTGGCCTTCCAGACAGCGGGATGCATGATGATGGTGGCGTCGAGTCCCACGACATCATCCCTGTCGCGGGTCATGGCGCGCCACCACGTGTCGCGGAGATTCCGTTTCAGCTCTGCTCCGAGCGGGCCATAGTCCCAAAAGCCGCCGATTCCTCCATAGATCTCGGATGATTGGTAAATGAAGCCGCGTCGCTTGCAAAGGCTGACGATCTTCTCCATGCGGGTATCTGTGACTGCTGGTTTGGACATGGGATGAAAAAAGCTGAAAAACTAAAAAGCTGAAATGCTAAAGGTTTCTTATACCCAGAGCCCCGGTATCAGAACGTCTCCCCTTGGAGTGTGACGCTGCCGCTCTTGGTCCAGATCACGCTTCCCGGGGTTTGATCGATCTTTCCTTTGCGCTCGGCAACGGTGTCAAAGGGGGCGAGTAACGTTCCGGCCTTCAGGGATTGGCGAATGGCTTTGCGGAGAAGGAAGGAATCGAGCGACCTCGTGGAATCGTCGAGTTGAAGTTCGCTCAGGCGGATGCGTTCGGCACCGACGCCTCCTGGAGGGGCGGGTGCCGGAGAGAGAAGTTCGTAGTGATAGAGCGAGTATTTTCCCTGCGAAGGTCCCTCGTTGAGGGATTTCACCACAAGGATTTGGAAATCATCCACACGGCTGATCCAGCCGTCGAATTCCTGGGGCACCCCGCCACCTCGTGAAAATGTTACGCGGTAATGATCCGAAGCCGTTGTCGGCGCCACCACGGCAGAATACGAATGACCGGACTTGTCCTGGCTGTGCCATTGCCCAACCAGCCAGGTATCGATGCTTCGAGTGGGGCCGGACGGGGGATTGTCGTACAGGCAACCGGTTACCGATAGCGAGATGATCAGCAAAACTCCGGCCATCGGCAGGAGTCGGAAAAATCTATTCATGAAAAGAAAGGGATGGCGGAAAACTATCAAAGATTAACAATCGAAACCCCTCAGATACGGGTTCCGGAGGGAATGACAGCGTTTTTTGGGATCACAACGATCCCGTCACGGATATAAAATCCGGGCCCTTCGGAATTCGCATCCTTGTCATGCGGGGTGATGATCACCCCGTCGCCGATCCTCGCGTTCTTGTCGATGATCGCATCCTCGATGAGGCAGTCGCGTCCGATGCCGATGGGGATTTCTCCCCATGGGGTCCCCCCCATGTCGGATTCGTAATAGTCGGCTCCCATCATCACGGTGTTCTTGAGCGAGGATCCCGGGTTGATCAGGCTCCGGATCCCAAGGACGCATCGGTCAAGTTTTGCAGAGCGGATATGACATCCGTCGGAGATCATGGCGCGGTTGACGACCGTCTCCTCCACGACACTGGCGGGAAGGAAGCGCGACTGTGTGTAAATAGGGGCGCCGGGAGCGTAGAAATTATACTGGGGAGTCGGGTCGCAGAGGTTCAGATTGGCATCGAAGAAGGAACGGATCGTCCCGATGTCCTCCCAGTAGCCCCGGAAAACAAACGCCTGCACGTTCTTGGATCCGATCGTGGAGGGAATGATGTTCTTGCCGAAATCATCCATCGTGTTGTCGAGGCAATCGGCCAGCACCTGGCGGTTGAAGATGTAGATACCCATGTTGGCCAGGTAGAGATCCTGGTTCTCGGGTTCGTGGAGTTCCCAGAGGACCTGAGGTTTCATCCGAAGCTCGTCGAGCAGCGCAGGATCCTGAGGCTTCTCCACAAAGCGGGTGATCCGCTGCGCCGAATCGGTCTCCATGATCCCGAATCCCATGGCCGCCTCGCGGTTCACCGGGATGCAGGCGATCGTCAGGTCGGCCTCCCCGGCGATGTGCTGCTGGAGAAGGTCACGGTAATCCATGCGGTAAAGCTGGTCTCCCGAGAGAATGATGAAGTAGTCGTAATTTCCCTCCAGAAAGGTGCGGAGGTTCTGGCGAACGGCATCGGCCGTACCCTGATACCAGGTGGATCCCTCCGGGGTCTGTTGCGCTGCCAGGATCTCGACGAAGCTTCGGGAGAAGTTATCGAATTTGTAGCTCGCATTGATGTGTCGATGGAGTGACGTGCTGTTGAACTGGGTCAGGATGTAGATGCCTCGGATACCGGAATTCAGGCAGTTGCTGATCGGCACGTCGACGAGGCGGTACTTTCCACCGATGGGAACCGCCGGTTTGGCGCGGTCCTTGGTTAGGGGGAAGAGTCGCGTCCCCGCTCCTCCTCCCATGATGATGGCCAAGGTGCGGGTCGCGGGGGCTATGACGTGCTTGGATTTCATACGCTTTGGATCGGCTTGGAAGCATCTTGCGAATACTCACCCCGTTTGTCATTCTCTTAAATCAACCGAAATCGTCACCTTTAGAAGGGGCGACGACGGGTTTCTTCCAACCCCTCTCATCATATGTGCGGAATCGTCGGATATGTCGGCAAATCAGAAGCAGTTCCCATCCTCCTGGAGGGGCTGCGTCGCTTGGAATACCGGGGATATGATTCCGCGGGGGTCGCCACCCTTGAGGAGGGTGTCATTTCCGTGCGCAAGGAAGTGGGCCGTATCGATGATTTGAGGAAGGCCATCGGCAAGAACCCGATCGGGGGAACCACCGGCATCAGCCATACGCGTTGGGCCACCCACGGCAAGGTCACCCGGGAGAACGCCCACCCGCACTTTGATCGCTCCGGAAAACTCGCGCTGGTCCACAACGGCGTCATCGAGAACTACGCCTCCCTCCGTGCCCAACTCGAGGAGGAAGGGCATCAGTTTCATTCGCAAACCGACACCGAGGTCTTAGCCCACCTCGTGGGAAGGGAGTTTGACCGATCCTCCGAGCACACGCAGGGAGCCCTGACGTCAGCGGTACGTGATGCCCTTCGTCAGGTCACGGGAACCTATGGGATTGGTGTCATTCATTCAGAGCTTCCCGGACTCATCATTGGGGCACGACGAGGCAGTCCTCTTGTTCTTGGCATCGGAAAGGGGGCCCATTTCCTGGCCAGTGATGTCAGCGCCATTGTCGGGCACACGCGCGATGTTGTTTATCTCAACGACTATGAGATCGTTGCCATCACCGGCGAAGGTTTCACCCTCTCCACCGTGGAAGGCAATGGCGCCGACTACAACGTCACCACGGTCGATATCACTGACGAGGATGTGGGAAAGGGCGATTACCCGCACTACATGCTCAAGGAGATCCACGAGCAGGTGCGTAGCGTCACCGACGCGCTTCGCGGACGACTTTCCCATGAGGAGGCCACGGCCAAACTCGGCGGTCTCAACATGACCAACGCGGAACTGCGGACCATCGAGCGTATTGTCCTGAGCGGTTGCGGCACGGCCTTCCACGCCGCCATGGTCGGGGAATATCTGATCGAGCACCTTGCCCAGATCCCCACCGAGTGCGAGTACGCCAGCGAGTTCCGGTACCGGAATCTGCCCATGACCAAGGATACCTTGGTCTTTGTTCTGAGCCAGAGCGGAGAGACCGCAGACACGCTTGCCGCCCTTCGCGAGAGCAAGCGCAAGGGCCACCGAACCCTTGGTATCTGCAATAACGTCGCGAGTACCATTGCCAGGGAAAGTGACGGAGGGGTCTACATGCATGCGGGCCCGGAGATCGGCGTCGCCGCCACCAAATCCTTCACCTCCCAAGTCACGATCCTCACGCTTATCGCCCTGCTTCTCGGACGTATTCGGAATCTCTCCAGCTCCGCCGGCAGCCGGATCATCGATGAGTTGGAGGCTCTCCCGGGTCAGATCGAAAAAGTTCTCAAGCTCGAGCCCGAGATCGCCAAGATCGCCAAGCGGTACGCCCAGTCGAAGGTGATGCTTTTCATGGGGCGTCAGTACAATTACCCCGTGGCGCTTGAGGGGGCGCTGAAGCTCAAGGAGATCAGCTACATCGCCGCCATGGGCTATCCCAGCGCCGAGTTAAAGCATGGCGTCATTGCCCTGGTGAATCCCGAAACTCCCTCCGTGGTGATTGCTCCGCACGACGCCGTGTTCCATAAGAACCTCAGCAACATTGAAGAGGTGAAGGCCAGAGGGGGTCCCGTGATCGCCATCGGCACCGAGGGGAAGGGCAACGAGCTATCGCTTGTCTGTGACGACGTCATCCTGATTCCGGATGCCCCTGAAATTCTCACGCCGATCCTCACGTCCATCGTCCTTCAAATGTTCGCATACCACATTGCGGTGGAACTCGGATGCGATGTGGATAAGCCGCGGAACCTAGCCAAAAGCGTCACGGTGGAGTGATGGGGCTTGTGAGAGTTGGCGGATAGCTGTGTTGGCCTGCGGTCGCAGTAGGCTTGCTACAGCTTTCCTTGGCCGCCTAGCTCTCCATCCAATCTCACTGCGCTGGCATCAGATTTCATACTCCCAAGCCGCACGTATTTGATGCTCATCAATTTTGAGAAGGTGCAGAAGGGCTATGGAATTGGTCTTGGTTGAGCCTATCCTCAAAGCTTTTAGAGAGAGGATCTGGTGCATTCGTATAGTGATACGGAGAGCTGGTTGGCAGTGGTGGGTAGGAAAAAGATTGGGGTTTTGACACTGCCTTTTTGGTGATCTGGTCTGTTGACAGCACAACCCCAATAACCATGTTCACAAGGAACATACAAACAGCCGCAATGAGAGATTTGCTTAGAGGCAATTTTCCTATGTAGTGGAACGATATAAACAGCCAAATCATTGACCCAACTAGTGCAGGAATACGTCCAAGGAATGAATAGACTACGAGAAAAATTATCGTGGTTCCTATTACCGAAAGGACGGCAAGTTCGGTTGTATTCTCTCTCTTCTTTTCAGTAGTGGTTGATGAAAAAGCGGCAAAGAGGCCGTAGATGATTGCTGCGTTAATGAGTAACACAATCATGATTGAGAAGCTTCAGAAGGGTTCACCTGGGGGATTGGGGAAGGGATAAATATGGCATTCTGATAAAGAGTTGCTCATCCGATGACAAGAGGGATGAATCAGCAAAACCACTTCATCAGCATTCCTTTCCTGAGTTCCTGCTTTCCAGATAAAAACTTCCTCCGACTGTGGTCTGACAGCCTTCAGCCTACTTCAGAATCGCCAGAACAATTGCTCCAAGTAAAAGCAGCGCACCGCTGAGTCGGGCAAGCCAATATTCACGTGCGTTTCCTTCTCCCTTCCAGGCGTCGACGGCGACGGACCAGATGGTGCGTGTGGCGTAGAGGATGTTGATCAGCGTGGCCTGGCCAAAGAGTCCGATCAGCATGATGACAAGGGGCGCCTGGAATCCGATGACGGCACCGCCAATAAGGAGACGTTTTTTGGCAGCATACGGAGCGGGTGGCGTTCTCCCAAGCAGTGGGGTCATCGCTGCAAGAACAACGAACATGACAGGTTGGAAGAAGGAGACTCCGGAAGTGCGCGCATAGCCCTGGGTAAGCACGTCGACGAGAGCGAAGAGAACACTGGCACCCATGGCCCACCCCACGGCGGCGCGGCGGTGATGCTTGTTGTGATCCGGGCCGATTTGCAGAAGCGTGAGTGCCACGACCGTTAGGGCGGCCGCGGTCATGAGCTTCCAGCCGATAGGAGAATGAAGAAGGAGGATCGAGAAGAGTGCGACCAGCACGGTCTTCGTCCCGAGGAGAGGGGCGCTGATCGAGAGGTCGGCTTTTGCCAGTGCCTTCACGGTGCAGATGCGGCCGACGAAGAGTGAGACTCCGGCACCCACTGCCGCAAGGGCTGCCGGCAAGTTCGGATGGAATAAAAACTGTTTTGGAAAAACGAGCGGAAGCAGTGCCAGAGGCAGCGACCAGGCTGCCATGGCGTAGTTGGAGAAGATATTGACCCGTTTGCTCGTGGCCCCTTGATGGATCGATCCTTTAAGCTCCAGGTAGCCCAGTGCATACATCAACGCAGCTCCCAAAGCTCCGAGAGAAATAATCATCCGATCAAGAGGTTACGGTTTCATTGCTCTGTCAGCCTCGACGAGACGATCGTAGAGCGGCTTCAAACCTTCAGGTATGATCCGTGTGCCGGAGAGCATCGGCATGAAATTCTGGTCACCGCTCCAGCGCGGGACGATGTGAAGATGAAGATGCTCCTCATAACCGGCGCCTCCGGCTGTCCCGAGATTGAATCCGACATTGAACCCTTCGGCTTTCGTCACCTCACGTAGCAGGCGCTGTGCATGGATGGCGAGATTCCAGAGGTCGAGAGCCTCCTCGTCTGAAAGATCCTCCATGCCGGCTGTCCTTCGGTAAGGAACGGCCATCAGGTGGCCGGAAGCGTAGGGATATTTGTTTAGGAGGAGGAAGGCGTTTTTTCGGCGGCTGACGACCAGATGGGCGGCGTCATCCGTTGTCGAGGCGGCTTCGGCAAGAAAGTCCTCCCCGTTGATCCGCTCGCGGCTGAAGTACTCCACCCTCCAAGGAGCCCAGAGGCTTTCGAGATGTTCTTTGGGGAAACTCATCACCACTTAATGACGCTGTTTCATCGGTTTTTCCAGACATTCACGCACTGCTCTGGCAGCCCGCACGGAAGCGGACTGTTCGCTCCGGCTTCCCAAGGTGGCGACGACTGAGAAGAGATCGGCCGAGAGGCGCTCGCGGGCCTCGGTATTGTTGAGGAGTCGCAGTGCCTCGTCAGCGAGGGCGGCAGGTGTGGCGTCATGCTGGATGAATTCACGCACCACCGGACGGTCGGCCAGGATATTCACGATGCCAAGGTAGGGAACGCGGATGACTCTGATGCCGACTTCGTAGGTGAGAGTGGCCACCCGGTAGACCAAGGCGTAGGGAAGCCCAAGGCAGGCGGCCTCAAGCGTCGCCGTTCCCGAGCAGACCAATCCTGCCGCTGCCCGGCGCATCAGCTCCTTCGAGTTACCCGAGGAGATGGTGATCTTCACGCCGGACTCCCTCGCCATCGCCTGCATGATCGCTGCATGCGCCGTTGTGGCGGCGGCTGCTGCAATGGTGACCTCAGGGCGCGATTTGAGGATGAGTTTTGCGGCGCCGAGCATGGCGGGGAAAATCCTGCGCACCTCGCGCTCACGGCTTCCTGGGAAGAGGCCGAACAGATTGGCATCGCGCTCACCGGTTGGCACCGCATGGAGTTCCCCGACCATCGGATGTCCGGCAAAGACGGTTGGCAGACCCGAGGCTTCGTAGATCTGCTGTTCGAATGGGAAAATACAGATCATCAGGTCGAGAGCCTTGGCCATCTCGGGAATGCGGCGGCGATTCCATGCCCAGACCTGGGGGCTGATATAATAGATGATCAAGCTGGGGATGCCGCGCTTGCGGATCGCCTTGGCAAGCCGAAGATTGAAGCCGGGATAATCGACCAGAATGAGGGCCTCGGGCGGACGGGAGGCGAGTTCATCGAGCAAGGAGTCGAATTTCTTTTTGAAATATCCGTAGTGGCGAAGCACATCCCAGAGTCCCAGGACTCCCGCCTCGGCAATCCAATTGTCCAGGGTGCCGCCGGAACCAACCGCCACCCCGGTCATTGCCGGACCTCCCTTGCCCGTGAATCGGATCGTCGGATCCTGATCACGGAGGGAACGCATCAGCGCGGAGCCGTGCGTGTCACCGCTCGCCTCCCCGGCGACGATTGCCAGATGGCGTACCGCTTCGCTCATGCGCCCTGTTGCTTCCTTGGATCAGCCTCCTCGATTTGTTTCGTGATCCGGATGGCCAGATCAAGGGCGGCCGCGGCCTCGCGCCCGGTGACGCGGGGCTGGATGCCCTCTCGGGCGCAGGTGACGAATGCTGCAAGTTCGCGTTGGAGGGGTTCCCCCTTCACGACCTTGACCCTCTCCCGCTTGATGGCGCCTTTTTTCAGACGGAGAATATACCCGCTCTGTTTCTGGTAGTTGAGCGAGAGGTAGGCATCTTCCTGGAAGATACGGATCTTGCGGACCTTGTCGCGGCTGATACGGCTTGCTGTCAGGTTGGCGACACAGCCGTTCTCAAAGCGGATACGGACGTTGGCAATGTCCTCTCCCTTGCTCAGGACCGCGATGCCGACGGCATCCACGCTGATCACGGGGGAGCGGACCAGGTGGAGCAGGATTTCCAAGTCATGGATCATGACATCAAGGACGACTCCGATATCCATGCTGCGGTTCGGATAGGGAGAGAGGCGGGTCACCTCCAGGAAGCGGGGATTTGAAAGCTGCTGTTCGAGGGCTTCGAGTCCGGGGTTAAAGCGCTCGATATGCCCTACCTGCAGGACGCAGTTATTGGCGGCTGCCGTGGCGGCGAGATCAAGGGCCTGGGTCGTGTTGGTGGCAATGGGCTTCTCGATCAGAAGGTGCTTTCCCCTCTTCAGCAGGAAAGTTCCCACTTCGGGGTGTGATTCTGTGGGGGTTGCAACGGATGCGACATCGACCAACTCGGCGAATTCCTCAAGCGAGGAGCACGCCTTTCCACCATACTTGGCGGCCGCCTTTTCAGCGTTTGAGACGTTGGCATCGTAAATGGCGACGAGTTCGCAGTCCGGAAGCTCGCTGTAGATGCGTGCGTGGTTGATGCCGATACTGCCTGGGCCGACGACGCCGGCGCGGATGGTCTTCATGGTGTGATTCCCCAAAGGGTGATGTTGTTTTTTGTGGCGAGTGAGAAAACCTGATCCTTGTCTAGAAGCAGGGTGCGTCCGGCTTCCATGGCGATGGCGGCGACGCCCGCCGCGGCCGCCGTCTCCAGCGTGCGGGGGCCGACGACCGGAACGTCAAACCGCATGTCCTGCCTTGGCTTGGAAACTTTCACGACGACAGCCTCCCCTTTCCCGAGTTCTCCGCCACGGCGGATGGTCGAGTCGGTTCCGTCGAATCCCTCGACTGCGAGGACTGTGCCCTTCTTCACGACCACGGTCTGGCCGATATCCAGGCGGCTGACCTCCTTTGCGATTCCCAGACCGTAGGCAATATCCTCAAGGACACGATCCCTGGGCTTCGGTCCCGCAAAGAGGCCCTCCGTGGCGAGGTGCTGTTCCAGAAAGGTGGTGGCAAGGAGAAGGGGAACACCCGCTTTTTCCAACTCACCGGCAATGGCACCGAAAAGCGTTTCGGCGTTCCTCTCCTTCAGCTTGGCCAGCAGAAGCAGTGCATGAAAATCGGGACGCAGATCAAAGAGATTTCCCGGCGCGATTTGTCCGGCCATCATCGAGGCGGTGGCGCCGCTTTTTTTTGCCGCGGTGATCAGGTGGCCTAGTTGGCCCACCCGCATCCAGTGAATCTCGTCGACGAAACCGGCGAGTGCCGGATCGGTCTCTCCCTCGAAGGCGGCTGCCTCGATCCTTGTGACTCCTGCTTCGCGGGCACCCTTCGCCGCAAGGCGTGGGTAGGTTCCGTTCCCTGCGATCAGGAAGAGTGTCTCTGGCTTCTGCACGATCCCGAAGGATAACTGCAAGGAGGCTGGCGAGACAGCCAGAAAAACGCCTTCCCGTTCCACTGGGTGACGAGCATCATTTCCAGCATGAAAGCCTCCTTGATCTTCGGATTACTGCTCGCCCTGCTGCCGGGTGTCACGATGGCCGAAAAGTTGGAAGTCCATGAAGGAGATGCGGGGAAGGAACTGATCCTCAGGCGGCATGATATTTTACGTGTGGTGCTCCCTTCCAACCCCACGACAGGCTATTCATGGAGTGTTGTGAGCTTTCCTGCGGGGCTCCTGCAAGAATTTACCCATACCCGTTACAATCATCTCCACCATCACCCTCGATTAGCGGGGGGTGGAGGAGAACAGATCTGGGAATTTCTGGCAGTTGCTGCGGGTAACACGACCCTGAAGTTTTCCTATGCCCGGCCCTGGGAGCATGGGGTTGCCCCAGTGAAGACAAAAACCTGGAAGATCACTGTCCAATGAAGCGTATCATCCACTGGTTCCGCCGGGATTTCAGGATCACTGACAATACGGCGCTGTCTGCCGCGGTGGCTGCTGCCGGCCCAGACGGGGAAGTCATCCCGGTTTATATCGCAAGCGAGTGGAAGGGGTCCCATGGCTGGACAGGATCTGCCCGGCAGGAATTCCTCTGCGGTTCGCTCACCTCACTCGCCAAGAATCTGGAATCCATCGGAGGTCGTTTGATCATTCGGCGAGGTGATGCCGTCGTGGAACTGGAAAGGCTTTTTGCCGAAACGGGAGCGGAGGCGCTCTATGCCAACCGTGATCCCGATCCCTATGGTCGTGCAGTCGAGGGCAGGTTGGAAGCCTTGCTCAAGCAAAAGGGAATCGGTTTTTCCCTCTTCAAGGATGCCTGCGTCCATGAGCGAGACGAGGTGCTGACCGGACAGGCGACAGTCTTTCGGGTCTTCACTCCCTACTCGAAGGCTTGGTTTGGGAAACCCAAGCCATCCGTGGGGGTGGCGATCAGGAGGCTCACGACTCCGCCCCAGGTTTCATCCCTTCCCCTCCCTCAACTTGCCGACTGGGGATTGAGTTCATCCTCTGTCATTCCCGAAGCGGGGGAACGAGCCGCCCGCGAGAGACTCAAAACCTTTCTTGCCGGCCCCGTTGCATCCTACGGGGAGCAGCGCGACCTCATGGGAGTTAACGGCACATCCCATCTCTCCCAGGATCTCCGTTTTGGCCTGATTTCCCCGAGGCAAATTTATGCGGCTGCCAAGAATGCGGAGGAACAACTTCCACCGGAAGGCCGGAAGAGCGTGATGAAGTTTCTCGCAGAGATTGTCTGGCGCGAGTTCTACATGCAGTTGCTCTGGCATTATCCTGAATTGCTGGAGCAGGAGTTCAACTCCACATGGCGCGGCATGGATTGGCCCGGCTTGCAGGGAAGCCCCGATGCATTCGATCGGTGGTGTGCCGGAATGACGGGCTTTCCTATTGTTGACGCCGCAATGCGTCAACTGGCAGCCACCGGATGGATGCACAACCGGTCCAGGATGATCACCGCGATGTTCCTGACGAAGGATTTGCACTTGGATTGGAGGCTGGGAGAGGCCTTCTTCATGCGCTCGCTGGTGGATGGTGAAATCGCCAGCAATAACGGAGGCTGGCAATGGAGTGCCGGTACGGGAGCGGATGCCGCACCTTACTTTCGGATCCAGAACCCATGGAGCCAGACAAAGCGCTATGATCCCGAGGGTCGCTACATCAGGGAGTGGGTTCCTGAATTGAGAAATGTTTCCAACTCCTCACTGCTGGAAGCTCCGGCCGATGGGAGACCTATTGCCTCAGGATATCCAGCACCGTTGCTGGATCATGCGGTAGAACGTGACCGTACTCTTGAGTTATTTGCCCGCCACAAAGGGGCCCTTCTAAACCTGCCTAAGGAGTGACAGCAATCCTAACGGGTCGGCTTTCTGCCAGAAATGAGATTCTTCGAGACAAGATCCCTGTGGATGAGATTTTCCAGATAGTTCGAGAAGGAGCGGTTCTCGACAGTGGCGGCCTCGATGGCGAGTGCTTTAATTGCAGGATGAATGCGGAAGCCCGTCAGTATTTTGGTCTCGGCTTTTCGTTTGATTACTTGTTTTTTCACCAGCGCTAATTACGTCATTTATACGAAATCGTAAATGGTAGGATGACAAAACGTTACGATTATCATGAATCTGTAATTCTAATGGAAATACAGACGTTATACACTCCGCAAATATGATTAATACATTAGTAGGCTAGGTTTCAAAAACCTATGAGGAGGGAATTTGAACTACTTGTTCTCTGAACCAGTTTCAACTAGCAGTCCTTTACCTTCAACATCCTTACGGATCAGGTTCTCAATATAATTTGATAGGGATCTGTTTTCTTGAGCTGCTGCTTCAACTGCAAGTGCCTTCAGACGCGGGTCCAGACGAAATCCAGTGAGAATTTTAGTCACACGCTTTCTGTTCACGGATGCACCCTAAGCGTTATTCATTAGAAACGCAAAGGTCAGAATGACAAAAACTTGTAAAACTACCTTAAACGGAATACTAGTAGTTAACTAGTAACGATACAATGAACGTTAAAACCAGACTTGACCCTGAAATTCATGCGGCCGCGAAAATCGCCGCAGCCAAGGAAGGGATCAGTCTGACCGAGTATCTGCGCAGGTTGGTGCAGTCCGATCTGGAACGGCGTGGCATGAACACCAGAGCCTCCTCCCGTGGTAATCGGGGTGATCGCAACGCCAACAGCGATAGCGAACGGATCCGCTGACGCGGTTCTCATCGTTTATCCCCGCGGTTTGAGGAATTCCCTTTTACGGGATCATGCTGTATTGAATGCGTGATGCATGTTCGCCTGACCAAAGATTTCTCCTTTGAAGCCGCCCAGACGCTTCCCAACGTTCCTGCAGGGCACAAGTGCGGCAAGATGCACGGACATAGCTTTCGGATGGAGATTTCTGTGGAGGGAGAAGTCGACCCCTCGACGGGATGGCTCTATGACCATGCGCTCATTAGCAGGGCAATGGCTCCGCTTCTTGATCTGCTCGACCATTCCTATCTGAACGACATTCCCGGTCTGGGCAATCCCACCATCGAGATCATGTGCCGTTGGTTTTGGGAGAAACTCGAGCATCAACTCCCGGGTCTCGCCGAGATCGTGATCCATGAGACGCCGACCGCGCGGTGCAGTTACCGTGGCAAGTAAATCCAGGCACTTGTTCCCCACGGCATGATCCTCGACACCCTGTCCAATGCTTCCTGCTACGCCGGGGTGCATCCCTCCCTCTCCCGTGCTTTTGCGTGGCTTGCCGATTACGACCACTCGACACCGGATGGTCGCTACGAGATCGGCGATGACTCCCTTGTGGCGATCGTCCAACGATACGAAACGGCACCGGCCGCCGATAAGAAATGGGAAACACACCGCGTGCATGGAGACATCCAGTACATGGTCGAGGGATCGGAGCGGATCGGCTATACGGAGCGTTCGGGGCTTGCCGTGAAGACTCCGTACAATCCCGAGAAGGATGCGGAGTTCTACCTGCCACCCGTTGGTTCATCCACCCTTCTAGAGCTTTGCGCGGGATCTTTCGCGATCTTCCTTCCGCGGGACGGACACCAACCGGGAGTCATGTTCGACCGCCCTTTGGCCATCCAGAAGGTGGTGATCAAGTTTCGGCTGTAATACGCCGCAACACTTTCCTTTTGACTCTCTTCTGGGCGGTGATAGGTTTTGCGCTCCTTTATGCATTCTTGGTACGAAACAGCTAAAAATATTTTCGCTCTTATCGGGGCCGGTTCAGTACTGATCACCATCGCCCTGTTGCTATTCGCTCTCCTCTCCCACTTCAGGAAGCACTAGCCTCAGCCTACTGAATCAAGCTGCTCCGGGCAGTGGCAGAATGGCGGGGGTGTCGCCGAGAAGGGCGTGATGCTCCTTGGAAGGATTGGCCTTTTTGGGTTTGGAAACCAGCAGGTAGATCGAAGGAACAACAAAGAGGGTGAAGAGCGTGCCGATGATCATTCCTGTCACGAGGACAATACCGATGCTGTTGCGTGCGCCCGCTCCCGGACCGCTGGCCATAATCAACGGTGTGTGTCCCACCACCGTGGCCACCGTCGTCATCAACACGGGACGAAGACGCGTGCCCGCTGCGGTCAGGATCGCATGCCATTTTTCCAGTCCGCTTTCCTGGAGGTTATTGGCGAACTCCACGATCAGGATTCCATTCTTGGCGACCAGGCCGACCAGCGTGATGAGACCTACCTGACTGTAGATATTGATCGTGGTGGCGCCCAGGAAAGTGAAGAGAAGCGCTCCGGAGAGTGCGAGCGGAACTGATCCGAAAAGGATGATGAACGGGTCTCGGAAACTCTCGAACTGAGCGGCCAGCACGAGAAAGATCAGGATGAAGGAAATCACCAAGGTCATGACGAGGCTGTTGCCTTCCTGACGGAGTTGGCGTGACTCACCGGCGTAGTCTATCACGAAGCCGTGCGGAAGAATCTGATCAGCGCGTTTTTCAAGCACCTTAAGGGCCTGGTCTATGGTAATGCCAGGAGGAAGGATGCCGGAGATTTTTGCGGAATTCAGCTGTTGGAAGCGGTTGATCTGCCTGGGTTGGGTGCTTCGTTTGAGGTCGGCGAAGGTCGAAAGCTGGATGAGTTGACCGCCGGGACCGCTGACATGCAGATTTCCGAGGGAGTCGGGATCCAGTCGGCTCTCTCGTTTCAGCTGGGGGATCACCTTGTAACTGCGTCCCTGAACGCTGAAACGGTTGACATAATTGCCTCCCAGCATGGTTGAGAGATCAGAGCCGACCTGCTGCAGATCCAGGCCGAGGGCGGAGACCTTGTTGCGGTCGAAGGAGACCTCAACCTGTGGTTGATCATACTTCAGATCACTGTCCGCGAAGATGAAGATGCCGCTGCCGAATGCCGTCCTCACAAGGTCATCGGCAGCATCAAGAAGTTGACGGGGCTCCAGCGTCGAGGAGATGACGAACTCCACCGGGAAGTTGCTGCCACCGGGAAGCGCCGGCGGGGTGGTGGCGATCACCCGGAGGCCGGGAATTCCGCTTGTGAGCTTGCCAAGGGCTGCAGCAACCATGTCGCAACTGCGCTTGCGCTCGCTCCAGGGCTTCGTCCTGATGCCCCCGAAACCGCCTGTTGGATTCATGATCTGGAAGGTGTGCCAGGTTTCGGGCATCTTGAGGAAGCTGTCGCGCACCATTTCAGAGTAAAGAATGGTCTGGTCGATCGTGGAGAACGGGGATGCCTGAAAGATCGTGTAAACGATGCCCTGGTCTTCCTTCGGAGAGAGTTCCTTCGGGGAGAGCAAGTAAAGGATAGGAAGGATCAGGATCCAGAATCCGGCGATGGTCAGCACCGCTCCCCGATGGCGGAGCATCGACGCCAGCAGGGCGACGTATCCGTGTTGAAGGGAGGTGAAGCGTCGATTCACCCAGCCCGCATAGCCCCGCGAGTCGTCCCCTCGTCGCAGGAGGCGGGAGGCCATCATCGGCGAAAGTGTGAGGGCGACGATGCCCGAGATGATCACCGCGCCGGCCAGAGTGAATGCAAACTCGCGGAAAAGCGCCCCGGTAAGCCCTCCCTGGATACCGATCGGCGTGTAAACAGCGGCGAGGGTGATGGTCATGGCGATGATCGGGCCGAAGAGTTCGCGACCGCTGCGCAGCGCGGCATGTAATGGGGAGAGGCCCTCGTGCAGGTGACGCTCAACGTTCTCCACCACGACAATGGCATCGTCGACAACGAGACCGACGGCCAGCACGACGGCCAGCAGTGTTAGCAGGTTGATGGTGAAACCGCACATCGCCATGATGAAGACCGCGCCGATGAGCGAAATCGGAATGGCTACCACGGGGATCAGCACGGAACGGAGTGAACCGAGGAACAGGAAAATCACTACGATGACGATGAGGAGGGTTTCTGAGAGTGTCTTGAAAACCTCGTGGATCGCTTCCCTGATGAAGTCCGTGGAATCGTAGGGAACCTCCAGGGTCATTCCTGCCGGAAGAAGCTTCCGTAATTCTGGGATTTGTTGCCGGACGCTTTTGCAGACATCGAGGGTATTTGCGGTGGGGAGGCACCAGATGCCGATGAACTTCGCGTTCTTTCCATCGAAGCGGACATCCGAGTCATAGTCCTCGGCGCCCATTTCGATGTCGGCGATGTCCTGTAGGCGGACGAGAATCCCGTTCTTTTCCTTCACGACAAGCTGCCGGAACTCGTCGGGCGAGGTTAGGTTCGTGTTGGCGATGAGATTGATGGAAGTCATCGTCCCTTTGGTTTTTCCAACGGCGGAGAGGTAGTTGTTGGCCTGAAGTGCCTTGCGCACATCCGTTGCCGAGATGCCCAGCGCTGCCAGGCGGTCCGGTTTGAGCCAGATGCGCATGGCGATCACGCGGGCCCCCAGGATATCGGCGCGCTGAACGCCATTGATCGCCGTCAACTTCGGTTGGATGACGCGGGTCAGGTAGTCGGTGACCTGATTGGGTTGAAGATCGGGCGCGGCGAATCCCAGATACATGGCCGCGCGCAATTCATCCGCATTCTGCAGTTGGATGATCGGAATCTCCGCCTCGGGAGGAAGGTCATTGCGGACCTGCGCGAGCTTTGCCTGGATCTGCGTGAGGGCGGCGTTCGGATCGTAGTTCAGCTTGAGATGGACCGTGATCGTGCTGACTCCCTGCGCGCTGGTGCTTTCAATGTAGTCGATCCCCTCCGCCGCCGCGATCGCCTTTTCAAGGGGTGTGGTGATATACCCGCGGACGAGATCCGCATTGGCGCCGACATAGTTGGTGGTGACGGCGATGACGGCAATGTCGCTGCGGGGATACTGGCGGACATTGAGCGAGTGGATCGACTGGAATCCCGCCAGCAGGATGATCATGTTTACAACAAGCGCCAGCACGGGGCGCTTGATGAAGAGGTCGGTGATTTTCATCGCGAACTATGCCGGATTCCAAGTCTAGCTATCTGAAGGCTTCGGCGAGGGATTATTGCCGGGTTGGACGCTATTCTCGACCTTCACCGCACCACCCTGATGCAGTTTGAAAATGCCGGAGGTGGCGATCTCATCCCCGGGGTGGAGTCCCTTCACGATCTCAATTTGGTCACCCCGGGTTTTCCCAAGGGTGACAACCTGTTCCTCGACGCCCAGGAACTCCTTGCCCTGAGTGTCCTTGAGCATCCTGATCACGAAAACAGAGTCCCCATAGGGGGCGAACTGGACCGCTGTAGCCGGCACCATGATCACTTTCTCCCTGCTGGGAAGAAGCACCTGTACGCCTGCAAACATTCCCGAGCGGAGAACGTGACCGGGGTTCGGGATAGTTGCCTGGATCTGGATATTGCGGGTCGATGAATCGACGGCGGAATTGATGGCGTTGATTGATCCCGTGAAGACTTTGTCCGGAATTCCGTCAGCCTTGAGTTGCACCTGCTGTCCCACTCTCAGACTGGCAAGGTTCTGCTGGGGAAGGGCGAAGTTCACGTAGATCGGGTCAAGGGATTCGAGTTGAACGATCGGATCCCCGCTTTTGAGATACTGCCCCGCATTGATCTGCCGGATGCCAATGACACCCTCAAAGGGGGCGCGGATGGTTTTCCTGTCGATGGTAGCCTGGGTCTCGTCAACGGAGGCAACGGCGGCATCATACTGGCTCTTTGCCTCGTCATAGGCTGACTGGGCAATAACGTGCTTTGCGCTCAGGTCCTTGGCTCGATCCAGATTCTGGCGGGCGAGATCGAGTTTGGCCTTGGCTGTTCTTAATTGGGCCTCCTCTTGCCGGGTGTCGAGTTGAACGAGAAGTTGACCATTGGTTGCATGGGAACCGGAAGCGAAGTCGATCATGGTGACGATGCCGGGGAGATCGGCGCTGAGCATGACGCCTTGGGGGGAGGATAGTGACCCTACCGTCTCGAGTACGGGGGCAACCGTTTCCTGAGACACCTTCAAGGAAGTGATTGCATCTGGAGGCATTTTGAAGGCTTTGCCCATGGCGATGGCTTGTGAGATCTGCATCGCCTTCCATCCGCCGATACCGATGATGAAAAGAACGCCCGCGACAATGGCCAGAAGCAACACCAGTTTCGGTCGTTTTGGCGGGGTTTGTTCCTGATTAATGGAAAGGACGCCTGAAGGTGTGGCGATTAGGGAACTCCCGGATTGCTGGGTGTTGGTCGGGTTTTCGCTCATGCTTTAAAGGAGATTGGGAGGGCAAATACTTAATGACATTAACCAAAAAGACCATTCTTTTCCGTTTTGTGCTGCAATTTAACCCACCTCTTGTGACCTCAAGGTTAACGAACTAAAGAGACTCCCAGGGAGGTGAGTGGGGATGCGTTCATGATTCTTAAATTTGGATTGAGACCTGTGGATTTCTTCTAAAAAGGGATTTTTACCTGACTTTCTTTAACTCTGGATAAATGAGTCGACTTTTGTACGCATCGCAAGAAAATCAAACAAAGACTTGATGTTTTTATGTTAATATGCGAAAACATAAATATGCGAACTACGCTAGACCTTCCAGATGAGCTGGTTACAGAAATCAAGATTTTGGCAGCTCAAGAGAGAGCTTCACTTAAGGAAATCATGAGTGATCTCTTAAGAAGTGGTCTTCGCGCACGATCTACCCAATCACGAGGTAATACACTACCAAGAAGTTACCGGTCTAATCTTCCGATCACCAGTTCCTGGGTATCGCAAATCCGACAGGAGGTAAGGGGATGATTGTCGCCGATGCTTCTGTTGTGACGTTTCTGTTTCTGGAGGGGGAACTCACGGGGGTTGTCAGGGAAATTTACCTCCTTGATCCCGATTGGATAACACCGCCGATTCTCAACCATGAACTGTTGAATATCTTTGCCGCCTTGGGAGCAACCGAGGGTGATGTGCAGGGTATGGAGGAGCTGTGGCGTGAGGCCAGGGGTGTTTTGGGATCCCGGCAGCAGATTCCGGATCCCCTGCGTTCGCTTCGTTTGGGGATTGAACTGGGCGTTTCGGGATATCAAGCCCAATACCTCGCCCTAGCAGATCAACTACGTCTTCCGCTGCTCACTGTCGACCAACGGATTTTGGAGCTCCTTCCTAAAAAAACCAGCACCCCACGAGAGTATCTGGAAGTGCATCGATCAAGCCGTCAGGAGTAACGGACTACGCCGCGCCCTGTTTCTGGTTGCGTGATTTCGCTTCCTTCTTTCTGCGGCGTATTGCACGGGCAGCCATATGAACTGCAGGATCAGGTTTCGTAACTCGATCCGCTGGGCCAGTCCACATCCGGAAGCCACCCTCAAACGCATTGGCATTATCCCCGGCAATGCAGGCGGGTGGTAGTTCCTTCAAAAGCTTTGCATTGCCGCCGCCCAGCACCACGTAGTCGGGGAGGATTGCGGCCATCAGTAATTCCACGGCTTGGAAAACATGCTTTCTCCATTTTCCCTTGCCGTTCTTCTCAAGCCCGTTGTTGCCGACGTAATCCTCGAAGGTTTTTTTCTTGAAGGGAAGGTGGCCGAGTTCCATTGGGAGAATGTCATTGTCATTCACCACGGCGCTCCCCAGACCAGTTCCAAAACCGAGAAAAAGCATCTTTCCACCCTTGTAGCTGCCTAGTGCCTGCATTGATGCGTCGTTGATCATCTTTATCGGGCACCCGAAAGCCTTCTCGTAATTGAAGTCCACCCAGCCTTTTCCCAAATTGAACGGTTCGGCAACCGGTTGGTTGTTGTGCACGGGAGCAGGGAATCCGATCGAAACCACATCATAATCCCATCCCTTGGCCAGAACCTTCACATCGTTGACCATTTGGGTGGGAGTAAAGTCCAGGCCCGAGGGCATCTTCCGGGCTTCATGCTCACCCGTGAGGAGGATTTTCACATGGGTGCCGCCGATATCTATGGATAGAACTTTCATGGATGAGGCGTGGTGGTGGAGGGAATGAAAAGTTAGCTTCCTTGAGATGTGTCCTGTCGGGGGGATCCGGTCAAGGTCTCAGTTACTGAAGAAGTTAAGAGTCGCTTTCATTGCAGCATCCCGAATCGGATCCTTTTCCATCAGGATCTCGTGTTTGGAGTCTTCCAAAAAAAGTGTCTTGGGAGAACTGAACATGCATTGCAGTTCCGCGCTGGATGGATTGATCACGAATGAGTCATCGCCGGCCTGAAGGATCAATGTCGGAGTTCTGACCGCGGTTGCCTGTTTGCGGATCTTGTAAGTCTGTCCGAGGGCCTGCTTCACCCACTCGTTGGAAGGTCCGCCCAGGACAGCTTCGGGATATGCATTCCAAATGCAGTTGATTGCATGCCATCGTGCCTTACTGGAAGTTATTTTATTCGCCTCGAATGCTTCGTTTGGATCTCGGTCATGCTTTCCGGGAGCGTAATTATTTCCCTGCCCGGCAACATGGAGTAACTGCATCACAAGACGGGTTAGCCATTCGGGATAGGGGGCCGTATTGATCCGTATCATGGGAGCGCTCAGTACCACCGCACGAAAAGGGGATGGATAGCGCTGGAGGTAGTCGATGGCAACGGCTCCCCCCATCGAGTGGGCCAGGAGATAAATGTTTTGGGAGCCTCCACGGGGCATCTCATTCCGCACAAACTTATTCAGATCAGCCGCATAGAGGTTGAAGTCGTCGATCTGGTCAATCTGGTGATTTGAAGGAACCAAATGGGGAGAGAGTCCTTGTCCTCGATGATCGTAAGAGGTGATGTTGTAACCCTGAAGGTAGAGATCGTAAAAAAGCTCCCCGTATTTCAACCATGATTCCGTGCTGCCGTTGACGACCACGATTGTTCCTTTGGCGTCGGGATGAAGAAACCGGATGGCCTGCAACCTGGTGGCACCATCCGCGCTCAGAAAAGAGAATCGCTCTCCGGAACTCATGAATGGATTCACCTTGCTTGCACAGATCTGCGAATAGTCCTTTTCCGGAATCGCACCCAAAGGAATACCCGACAGGAGTACGAACCCAATCATTGGTAAAAGTCGGCGCATGTACGGAGACTAATCAGGGAGCCACCCCACGTCGTTGACAATTTCACCCCCCATCCTAGGCTCTTTTTTGTAGCCGATGGACACCTTGATCACCGAACCGCGCGTCGAGGCGGACTTCGTCTCCTCAGCCCCGGGTTATTGGGCGGGAACGCCGCTGGAGCAATGGAATGACTGGAGGTGGCAACTCAAGAACAGGGTGACAACGCTCGAAGGTCTGGAAAGGCACCTCAAACTGAGCCCCGAGGAACGGGCGGGTGTCATTCTTTCCGGTAACAAGCTCTCACTTGCCGTCACCCCCCACTATTTCAATCTGATCGAACCGGATAATCCCGGCTGCCCGATCCGCCGGCAGATCATTCCCCATGTGGGGGAGGGCATCGTATCGCCGGCCGAAATGGCTGACCCCTGCGGAGAGGACAGCCATATGCCGGTGCCGGGCCTTGTCCATCGTTACCCCGACCGGGTTCTTTTCCTGATCACCGACAGGTGTGCCTCTTACTGCCGCTATTGCACGCGTTCCCGGGTCGTGAGCGGTGCCGGTGAGCAGGAACTCCGCACGGATTTTGACGAGGCTATCGCGTATCTAGGGCGGCATTCCGAGATCCGCGACGTGCTTCTCTCCGGGGGTGATCCGCTTCTCTTTTCCGACGATAAGCTCGATGCGCTGCTGACACGGCTCAAGGCGATCCCGCATATCGAGTTCCTCCGTATCGGAACTCGGGTGCCGATCTTCCTTCCGCAGCGCATCACTCCCGAGCTGTGCAGAATCCTTCAGAAGCATCATCCGCTCTGGATGAGTATCCATGCCAACCATCCCCGTGAACTCACCACGGAGGTCAGGGAGGCATTGTCCATGCTTGCTGATCACGGCGTTCCGCTCGGAAATCAAAGCGTCCTCCTCGCCGGGGTGAATGACTCGTTGCCTGTGATGAAGTCATTGGTCCAGAAGTTGCTACGCTGTCGTGTGCGTCCCTACTACCTCTACCAGTGCGACCTGATCCATGGGTCGGCCCACCTTAGGGCTCCCGTTTCCAAGGGAATTGAAATCATCGAGGGATTGAGAGGGCATACCACCGGTTACGCGGTTCCCCAGTTTGTCATCGATGCGCCGGGAGGCGGGGGTAAAGTGCCGGTCAATCCCGGTTATGTATTCTTCCATGATGACGAGAAGGTGGTCTTTCGAAATTTCGAGGGGAAGGTCTTCGAGTATCCCGAAGTTCAGGAAGAAAAAAACGCCAAACGACCCTCTCCCCTCCACGAGGAAGCCTTCACCTCCTGACTAAAATTATGGGGGGAATCATCGTACGCCCAAGGGCGCGAATCCTGCACGGGCATGACTGGGTTTACGGCACCGAGGTTCTCAAGACCTTCGGAAACCCGGAGGATGGAGATGTAGTGTCCGTGAAGGATGGTCGCGACAGAATGCTCGGGAGCGCCGTTTACAATTCAAAATCCCAGATTGTTGCCCGCCGTTTTTCAAGGCGCCGGCAGGATCTCGACATGGAGTTTTTCCAACGGCGTATCCAGCGAGCCCAGGAATACAGGAACAGCCTCGGAATCGATCCCCTCGTTAGGCGTGTTCTTTGGAGTGAAAGCGATGGTTTGCCGGGTGTCATTGTGGATCGGTTCGGCCCTGTGGCGACACTCCAGACGCTGACCATGGCCATGGACCTGCGGCGCGTCATGATCGCTGAAGCTATCAAGGAGGTGTTGGGAGTTGAGTGCGTCGTCGAGCGCAATGACTCCTCCTCACGGAAGGCGGAGGGTCTGGAAGTCCGCACGGGCGCATTGCTGGGGGACGAACCGGGGGCTTTTGAGATCATCGTAGCCGGGATGAAATTTCACCTTGATGCGATCCATGGGCAGAAGACCGGATTCTACCTCGACCAGACTTCGAGTTACCGGCAGGTGGCCGCATGGGCACGGGGAAAAAGAGTGCTCGATTGTTTCTCAAACCAGGGTGCCTTTGCCATTGCCTGCGCCCAAGCGGGAGCCATTGAAGTTACGGCTGTGGAGTCGGGTAAGGAGAATATCCCGCGGATCGAGGCAAATTCGCGCCTGAACAATGTGGATGTTAAAGTTGTCGGCGCAGATGTTTTTGAGTTCCTTTCCTCCGCCGTGCGGCGTGAAGAGGAGTACGACCTGATCATTCTTGATCCCCCTCCTTTTACCAGGACTCGCAAGGGGATCGTTGATGCGCTACGTGGATATCGGGAGCTTCATCTCAAGGCGGCGCAGTTGCTCTCAAAGGAGGGGCTGCTTGCCACTTTCTCCTGTTCCCATCACGTCTCTGCCGAGGAATTCGGGGGCAGTGTCGCCGAGGCTTTCGGTGATGCCCGACGGACGGCGCGCCAGTTGCAGACCTACAGTCAAAGTCCCGATCACCCCATCTTGGTGGGATTCCCCGAGACCGAATATCTCAAGGGATTCCTCTACGGCATGACCGCCTCGTTCTAAAAAAGGCGACATGAAATTCACCACTGACAACCTGCCTCCGCAGTTCGATGCCATTCTGGATCAGGATGAAAAGGTGTTATGGGTCGGCAATCCGACGCTGGTGCCTTTCCTTATGTCGGGCCTGCCATTCCTGATTTTCGGATTGCTCTGGGGAGCGTTCGATTATTTCGGATTCATCCAGCACATGCTCAAGAGTGACATGAAGGGATCCAGGGAGATGGCGGGATTCATGATTCCTTTCTTCGCCCTGCACATGATTCCCTGTTGGTTGGGCATCGGAAACATACTCCGGCTCTGCTTAGTCTTCGGGAACACCTGCTATGCATTCACTAACAAGCGGGTTCTGTTGCGGACCGGTTTCTGGGGAATCGATTTTAAGAGCACCGACTTCGATCGCCTGGAGCAGCTTGAAGTGACGGTTAATCCCATCGAGAACATGCTCGGCGTCGGGACAATCAAGATGTTCAGCGGAGGTATGACATCCAAGGGAGCCCCCACCTTCAACTACTTCATCGGCATCGAGAATCCCTACGGGGTCTACAAGCAGCTCAAAACCGTCACGGTCGACGTGAAGACCGACTGGAACTATCCCAACGCACTGCGGCCGGGCGAGAACAAGGGGTACAAGACCGATTATACCCCGGAGCAGTAAATTTCTTTCATTTTTAAGAATGCCGCCGCCCCGGTGGGAGCCCATTAATCTTACTGCCTTCTTGAGTTCCTGATTCAATCCTCTCCGCGCCTCTGCGTCTCCGAGCGAGATCTATCAGTCTTGGGTTGGTGCGATCGCGGTGAGGACTGACTCGGGATCGGAGAAGTCGTCAAAAAGGAAATCGGGAGCGTGTTTGGCGAGTTCCTCTCGTGAATATTTTCCCGTGGCCACGGCGACCGTCTTGGCCCCGAAGGCCTTGCCGCATTCGATATCCCGGGGAGTATCGCCGATCACATAGATCCTGTCGGGAGTGAATTCCTCCCCATGTGCCTCCAAGGCGCGCGATGCGGCGACTGGGCCGAGACGATTCCGCTCATGATGGTCGTCGGCATAGGCCCCAAAATCAAAATAATGCCAGACACCGTAGTGGGTGAGTTTTAACTCGGCACCCGCCGCGAGATTTCCTGTCAGCAATGCCAGAATGCACTCGGAGCTTTCCTTGAGACGATCAAGTAACTGGATGATTCCGGGAAGAATACTGCCCTGATGCTGATGGAGCCGTTGGATCAGGATTTCCAGGTAGGTATCATGGAGGGCCATGATGTTTTCTTGGGTCGGCTCCATGCCCGCGGCAGTAAGAACGCTGCGGGCAAGGCCTGTGTCGGTATTGCCCGCGAAATTAATTCCCTCGAGCGGGGCAAGGCTCCCGCAGAAGTGACCGACCGCCTCGCGGTAGGATGTTTCCCCGGCTCCGCCTGATGTGATCAGGGTTCCGTCTATGTCGAAAAGATAGAGACGCTTGTGAGACGGCGACACGGGGGGGTCAACCGGCATGACCGGTCTCCCCTTCCTCGGTTTTTGAACCCTCCTCGTCCCCATCTTCCTCGTCCCCATCTTCCTCGTCCCCATCTTCCTCGTCCCCATCTTCCTCGTCTGAGTCGTCATCCTCGACGTATTCCTCCTCGATTTTTGCAAACTTCCGTTTGCGTTTGGCGGCGGGGAGAGGGCTCATGGTCATGCCGACGGCACGTCCGACCAGTTTCGGCGCCATGTCGACCAATGCCATTGTCTCAAGGTCCTTTTTGATTTTCTCCATCATCGCCATGCCCAGATCCTTGTGGGCGTTCTCGCGACCGCGGAACTGCAGGACAATCTTGAGCTTGTTTCCCTTCTCGAGGAACTCCTCGGCGTGGCGAAGCTTTGTTTCATAGTCATGAGCACCGATTTTCACGCGGAATTTGATCTCCTTGACCTTGCTGGCGCTGTGCTTGTTTTCCTTCTCCTTCTTGGTGAGTTCGTACTTGAACTTACCGAAATCGGCGATGCGGCAGACGGGCGGATTTGCAGTCGGGGCGACTTCGATCAGATCGAGTCCGTAGGACTTGGCTTGGCGGATCGCATCCTCAGTTTTCAGGATGCCGAGTTGCTGGCCGGTGGAGCCGATGATGACGCGGACTTCGCGGGCACGAATACGGTCGTTGATGCGGATGAATGCGGGATTAATGGGACTTCAATGCGCGCCCGTTTTGCGGGAGCACGGGGTTATGGCGCCACCCGCACGAATGAACGCGGCGGATGGACGACGGTTGGCGGACTGAGGAGACAAGGGAACCAAGGTGATCAAGCGACGTGAAAAGGTGCCCGCTCATACGGTGAGCGTGCGGTCGCGGATTTCTGCTTCAAGGCGTTGGATGAATGCATCGGTTGATACGGCACCCTCGTCGCCGCGTTGGCGGCTACGGATGGAGAGTTGGGCTGCTGCCTCCTCCTTGGGTCCGACCACGATCATGTAGGGAACCTTGTCGAGCTGGGCAAGGCGAATCTTGGCTCCCAGCTTTTCCGGCGAAAGGTCTGCTGTTGCGCGGATCCCTTTTTCGGTCATCTGCGCGACCACTTTTTTGGCATAGTCGGCTACCTTTTCAGAAACCGGAAGGATGCGGGCCTGCTCGGGCGCGAGCCAGACGGGGAAGTCTCCAGCGAAATGTTCGATCAGGACTCCGGTGAAGCGTTCCAGCGAGCCGAACGGGGCTCGGTGAATCATCACAGGGATGTGAGCCTTTCCATCCGCACCAATATAGGAGAGGTCGAAGCGAACGGGGAGAACATAGTCGACCTGAACGGTGCCGAGTTGCCACTCGCGGCCGAGAACATCCTTCACGACAAAATCGATCTTTGGTCCGTAGAAGGCGGCTTCGCCCGGTTCCTCGGAGAACGGCACGCCAAGGGTGGCGGCAGCATCGCGGCAGGCCTGTTCTGCAAGATCCCACTGGGCCGGGTTTCCCGTGAATTTGGTACTGTCGGGATCGCGAAGTCCGACACGCACCCGATAGTCCGACATGCCGAGTGTCGTTAGCACTTTCTTCACGAGTTGGAGGCATCCCTGGATCTCCGTCGCCACCTGCTCCTCGGTGCAGAAGAGGTGGGCGTCATCCTGGGTGAAGCCGCGCACGCGTGTCATGCCATTGAGTTCTCCGGACTGCTCCCAGCGGTAGACGGTGCCGAACTCCGCAAGGCGCACCGGAAGATCGCGGTAACTGTGTGGCTGGGAGGCGAAGATCTTGATGTGATGGGGGCAGTTCATCGGCTTCAGCATGAAGCCGTCGAGCAGGCGGGTTGGATCCACCACCCGTTCCTTTGGCACAATCTCCTTGCCGGCTCTTTCGTTGAGAGTGGTGGCAAAAGCTTCGGTGACCCCTTCGAGACGGGCGGTCATCTCGGCGCAACCGCACCCCTCGGAAGCAATCTGGGCAAGCTGATCAGGCTCAGGTATGGCGGGAAACTGTGATTCCTTGTAGTAGGGAAAATGGCCGGAGGTCTTGTAAAGACCGAGCTTGCCGATATGAGGGGTGAAGACCTGGGAGTAACCCTGCTTGGCCAGCTCTCCGCTGATGAAATTCTGTAACTCCTGGCGGATGACGGCTCCCTTGGGAGTCCAGAGAATGAGTCCCTGACCGACAGCATCGTCGATATGGAAGAGACCCTGATCCTTGCCAATCCTGCGGTGGTCCCGCTTCTTTGCCTCCTCCAGAAGCTCGAACCATTTCTCCAGTTCTTCCATGGTGGAAAAGGCAGTTCCATAGATGCGTTGGAGTTGAGGGTTGTTCTCGTCACCCTGATAGAAGGCGCTTGCGACATGAGTGAGACGGAATGCACCCACCTTGGAGGTATCGGCGACATGGGGGCCGGCGCAGAGATCGGTAAAGGCTCCGTTGCGATAAAGCGTGATCTCCTCCCCGGCGGGAATACGGGTGATGATGTCGAGCTTGAACCTGCTCGGTGAGGTCCGGGGAGTGAGGCCGGCAAGTTCTCCCCGCTTGCCCATGGCGAGTGCCTCGTCGCGGGAAATCACCTCGCGTTGGAAAGGCTGTGCCTCAGAGATGATTGCGGCCATTTCCTTCTCGATGCTCGCAAAGTCTTCCGGAGAGATCCGATGAGGAAGATCGACGTCGTAGTAGAAACCATTTTCGACCGGAGGTCCCGCCGCGAATTGTGCCTCAGGCCAGATGCGCAGGATGGCATTGGCCAGAATGTGTGCGCATGAGTGGCGGATCGTTTCGAGTTCGGTCATGGAAAAAAAGATGAGTTATGAGGGATCAACGATGAGGGGGATCATCGACTCGGGAAGGAGGTCGGGAATGCCACCCGTCACGGGGTAGGCGGCTGCACCATCCTCCCGGACAAGATAACCATCCGCGTCATGGGATGGCAGGGCGCGGAACTCCTCCGGAGTGGCCAGATGAAGCTGCTGCCCCGTGAGGGGACAGCGTAGCAACGCCGCAAGATCCGTGAGGATATCACCCATGTATCAATACTTCGCGACCGAGGAATCGACCCGGTCGGCCCAGGCAAGAATTCCGCCCGAAACGTTGAAGAGCTTAGAGAATCCGGCCCCCTGAAGTTCACGCAGTGCATTGGCTGAGCGGACGCCCGACTTGCACTGCAGATAAATCGTGTCTGCGCTGTCGAGCTCGCTCATGCGCGAGTGGAGATCGCCCAGCGGGATGAGCTTGGCTCCGGGGATTCGCGCGATGTCCCATTCGAACGGCTCCCGGACGTCAATCAGGGTCACCTTCTCTCCGGATTTAAGCTTTGCATTGAGTTCCTCAACGGAAATTTCAGGCACCGGAGTCTCGGCTTCCTCGGCGGCGGCGGCCTGCGGAATGCCGCAGAAGGTATCATAGTCGATGAGTTCGGTAATGGTCGGGTTCTCCCCGCAGACGGGGCACTTCGGATCGCGCCGCGGCTTGAATTCCCGAAAGCTCATTTTCAAGGCGTCAAATGTCATGAGGCGTCCGATAAGCGGATCGCCGATGCCGACGATTAGTTTGATCGCCTCGATCGCCTGCATGACGCCGATGATACCGGGAAGCACTCCGAGGACGCCGCCCTCCGCACAACTCGGAACCATTCCTGGTGGCGGGGGTTCAGGATAGAGACAGCGATAGCACGGCCCTCCCAAGTGGGGGGCGAAGACCGTGCATTGACCATCAAATCGGAAGATGGAGCCGTAGATGTTCGGCTTCTTCTGGAAGACACAGATGTCATTGGAAAGGTAGCGGGTGGGGAAGTTATCGGTGCCGTCAATGACAATGTCGTATGGGGCTACGATCTGTTCCGCATTTTCCGAGGTGAAGAAACAGTCGTGGAGGTCGACCTGAACGTTGGGGTTGATCTCCTTGATGGTGTCGCGGGCGCTGTTGATTTTCTTACGGCCGACATCACGGGTGCCGTGCAGGATCTGACGCTGAAGATTGGAGAAATCAACGGTGTCGAAATCGACTAGGCCAATCCTGCCGATGCCAGCTGCGGCAAGATAAAGGGCGATCGGGGAACCAAGCCCTCCTGTCCCGATGCAGAGGACACTGGCTGCCTTGATTCGCTTCTGCCCCTTCAGGGTTACTTCGGGCATGATGAGGTGGCGCGAGTAGCGCGCGATCTCGTCGTTGCTCAATTCGACAGATGCGGAGCGGCTTGGATCAATGATGCTCTTACTCATAAAAGGGGCGTTATTGGTAACCTTTCAGTTCTTATGCTTCAAGGTAAAGAGACGCCTCCGTGAGTTTAGGACAGACTTTCCTGATTTTACTCATGTAACTACCTTATCAGGAAGCACCGCCTGTTTCTGAGCAAGAACCAAGATAGTCCCCGACCAAGTCATTCGTTCTAGTGTTAAAAGCCGAAAAGCTAAGATTTTGTTAAAAACCAAGCCTTGTCATTCATTGGTCAAAAGGTTGTTTTGATGGGCTGTCTATCAAGCAATTTTTCTCTTAAACCGACGAGGTGATTTTAGAATCCACCAGTTTTGCCAGGAAATTATGCCTTTTGGCACTCATGCTGAGTGTCCAAGGCGTGATTCTCCATGCCGATGAGACTCAAGGCGAAGGTGGGCCTTTACAGGGGGGGGGCTCGGCCAATTCCACGCAGTCACAAAGTGGAAGCTCCCAGACTGTTCAGGTTAACATAATAAACGGGACAACCGCGAATCCCAATCCATTTCAGCAACCCGCTTCCGGAGAAAATCCTCTTTTGGTTCAACCACCTTCGGTGACTCTTCCCACTCCGAACCTCCCGCTACCTCCACCCCTGCAAGAGGCAAGTCCATCCCCATCCACTGAGTCCACCGTGTTGAAGCACTCGACTCCGTTGCCCGAGCAGTTCAGTCCCCCGACGGCCGACAGCCTGAATCTTCCCAGTGCCCAACCCGCTGGAAACCCCCAATTTGCTCCGGCATCCGTCGGGATGCCAAGCATGAGGCTGGATGATTCCATTCCCGGTCAGGGGGGGGCAACTCAGGGTCCCGGTCCATTGGGAAGCATGTTCGACTGGGCAAGAAAGCTCCGTTTCGATGCGGCCTTACGCAGCGGATATGACAATAATGTCAACAGTGCTCACACGAATGCCTTGGGTAGTTGGTTTAGCAACCTCAACGGAGGGGTAAACTACCGCTTTGGTGCCCCAAGGTTGAACATGAATGCCAATCTTTCCGGTGGACTAACATGGTATCCCAGTCAACCCAGCAATCAGGCTATGCAAGGAACGGTGGGCTTTGGATTGGCCGTCGAATACCGCTACAGTCCCCGATTAGTCCTAACGTTCAACACATCATCGTCCTATCAGGAGCAACTCAATCCCTCTCTGGTCGGCAGCTCCCAGAACCAGAACGGGTCCTTCATCTACTCCGCCAACAGCCTTTCCGGTGCTTACCAATGGTCTGATCTCTTCACAACGGTCACGCGTTTCAGTCTGATCGTTAACTCTTACCTGAACAGCGGTCAGGGTAGTGGTCAGGGTAATGGCCAGGGCTTTAATCAACCGTCTTTCACTGAATCCTTTCGCTGGCTAGTAAGGCCCACCACGACGGCAGTTTTGGATTACAACACCGATTATTACGGATACGGGCAGCAGGGTAACAGCAGTTGGGGACAGAGTGTTGATGTAGGTTTCGATCACATTTTTAACCCAAAATGGTTCTGGAACTTCCGCCTGGGTGCAGAAATGAGGACCTCACAAAACAGTCAAAGTGGTTCCGGCAACTATATCGGGCCATATGTGGACAGCACCTTGTCCTGGGCGCTTGGACAAACTTCCTCGATCAACTGGACCGGACATGTCGGAACACAGCCTTCGGGACAACAGAATGTCAGCTATAGTCCTGCTGCCAGAACGGGCCTTAATTATTCGCAAGGCATTACCGCCAAGCTGAGAGTCAACGCAGGAATTTTCTACTTGATTCAGAGCTACAAGGATTCGCCCACGCTCTCCCAGGAAACGGTGAGTTATATCAACGGCAACAACCAAGTCGTTCAAGGCACTGTGCAGAGTCTTAATTACATCAATTACTATCAGGAGAGCGCTCAGGCAAACGTGGCGCTTTCTTATGAGCTCAACAGGATCTTCCAACTGGACACCGGATATCAATACATGACCTCCATTTGCTCGGGTGGTTCCGCCACTGCAGCTCAAGAGTACAATCGCGGCATCAGCTACCTCCAACTCAAGGGGGCATTTTAATCCCACTTCTCTTGGACAATTAAGATCGATAAGATTAGGTTTCGAGCATCATTTTCCCGATACTCAGCATATAAGATCTCGAAAACATTTTCATGCAGCATCAACACCATACTGAGCTAGCGGATGCCGGTGAGATCAATCTTCACATGCTGGACTATTGGAGGGTCATCCGCGTCCGCCTTCCCTTGATCATCCTGATCTTCCTTCTCGTGGTCATCTCGGCCGGAGTCGCCACTTACCTCACCCCTAGGCAATATCAATCCTCGGTCACCATGCAGGTCAAGGAGGACAACAATAACATGCACATTTTCGGTGCTGAAGGAATTCAACGGACAGACCCTCGTTTCATCACCACTCAGTTCCAGATCATTCAGCGCAAGGAGATCCTCTATCCCGTCTTGGACTCCATGAAACTGCTTCAAAAATGGGATCTTCGATCGAGGGATGTCGCCTACCTCAAGTTGCGCTCGATGATGAGTGTCTCGGAGGTGAGGGGTACCGACCTGATCCAAATCTCCGTTCTTGATCAAGATCGTCAGGAGGCGGCTGATCTGGCCAACACCATCGCGCTGGAATACCAGAAGAAGCGAATTGACGAGCAGCAAAGCTGGGTTGCCCGATCGTTGGTTCAGCTTGAAGACGAGGTCACGAAACAACGAAAAAAGACCGAGGATCTCAGGGATCTGATGACGAAGATAAGGCTCGAGGCCAAAATCAACGATTTGAATCCGGAAAGCGTGGAGGATCCAAGGCAGGCAGAGGAGGCCATCCTCCAGAGTGTGGAGACCCAGGTGAATGATGCGCGCATCACCGTCGCAACGCTGCGTTCTAAGCAACAGCAACTCAAGGGAATGACGGATGATCAAATCATCCGAAGCCTCAAAACTTTTCAAATGGATGATGCGACCATTTCCCAGATCCTCCCGCAATACGAGGCGACCCGCTCCGCCGAGGCCCACATGCTAACCTCCGGCCTGGGCACCAATCACCCCTCGGTCCTCTCCCTGCAGGCCACGAAGAAAGTCTATGAGTCGCAGCTTCAGGATCAAATCGGAGTTCTTCGCAAGTCGATGGCTGCAAATCTGGAGATTGCCGAAAAGTCACTTGAGGCAATGGAGATCAAGCTGGAAGATGCCCGCGCGGGGCAGCAGGACGCAAAGTCCAAGGCTCTTCACTACCAGGAAGCAAAAAACGAGTACCTCAAGGCAAAACGCATTCTTGAATCCGCAGAGTCGCGTTATTCAACGGAGGCCATGCAACGCACGATGCCGCAGAGCCCGGCGACCATTTGGGAAAAAGCCGAGGTGTCGGATTTTCCCGCCAAACCGAAGGTTGTGCAGAATATGGCGCTCGCCGTGGCGGTCGGATTGGCACTGGGCGTCGGGTTGGCGTTTCTTATCGAGTACTTAGACACAAGCGTGAAAACCATGCAGGACATCGAAGCCGCCCTTGGCGTTCCCGTGCTTGCGGTCATTCCGCGTGATGTAGCCATACTCAAGGATGCCCCGGCGGATTGTCCTGATGCCGAGGGATATCGGATTATGAGGACGAATATTGAATTCAACCGGAAGTCTCCCGAGGCAAACACCTTGACCATCGTCAGTGGTGGCATGGGCGAAGGCAAATCCACGACATTGAACAATCTCGCCTTCACATTTGCGAAGGGAGGTTACCGGACCCTGATCGTGGATGCTGATTTGCGAAGACCTTCGCAGCACCGTTTTTTTGGGATTCCAAATGAAAGAGGCCTGACTGATTTCCTGACCTCGGACACACCTCTCGAGCCGCTGATAATGAAAACCGAGATTGAAAACCTGTCGATTATGCCTAGCGGCAGGCTCCCGATCGATGCCGTGGGAATCCTCAATTCGCAGAGGATGATCGATCTGATCCAGATCCTGAAAAAATCATACGACATGGTCTTCTTCGATTCCCCTCCCATTCTTGGAGTCAGTGATGCCTCGGTCATTGCCAGTTCCGTGGATCTCTCCATGGTCGTGGTTCAGCATCGTAGGTTTCCCAAGGCGATGTTACTACGGGTCAAGCAGAGCCTGATAAACGTAGGCGCCAATATTGTGGGTTGCGTGCTCAATAACACCGATGTCCGCAACGATGAATACTATGAGTATTACACGAGCTATTACCAATATTACAGCCCGCAGCAGTCAAAGAATATTAAGGGTAAAGTTGCAGAGGAGAATCCTAACCCCAAGGTGGCGGATGGGGAGTACTGATCGAGTTTCATGAAATTGATGAAAATGATACGAACGGTCCTCTTTCTGCTGGTAATGGGATTTGGGGTAATTTCCGCTTCGGCCAACGAAGTGGCGCTGCACGCCGGGGATATGCTGAGTATGCGTCTTGCCGGTGTGCCGGCAGAGGATATCACCCAAGTTTCGGGTGTGTATACAATCGACGGATCAGGCGAAATCAATATTCCGTACATCGGGAAGATTCATGCGGCTGGCCTGAAACAAGCGGATGTCCAGAACGCCATCGAGACGACCTTCAAGTCCAAGGGAATTTACACGTCGCCGATCGTGACCATATCCGTCCAATTCGACCGCATGGTCGACGTTGAGGGGGATGTCAGGGCTCCCCAGCGAGTAAGGTATACCTCGGACCTCTCCCTCCTTGGCGCGATTGCCGCGTGCGGCGGATTTACCGATTATGCCGATCAGTCCAAGGTCACTATCATCAGGAACGGCAGCAGAACATTCGTTAATGTAAAAAAAGTCCGTCAAAACGTCGACCCGGATCCAACGTTGGAACCCGGCGACAAGGTTTCTATTCCCCGCAGTTTTTGGTAGGAAAACGGCTCAGGAGATCCCGTCGGCCTCCAAGGAAGCCACTTGCTGGACATCCTTGTCTCCCCTGCCGGAGAGGTTGACCACGATCAACTGCTCGGGGGTCATTTTGGGTGCTACTTTGATAACCTCCGCAATCGCGTGGGCAGTCTCAAGCGCCGGGATGATTCCCTCGATTGAGGCGAGTTTATGAAAGGCGGCAAGCGCCTCCTGATCGGTTGCGTAGGAATAATCGACTCGTCCCAAGTCCTTTAGAAAACTGTGTTCTGGCCCGATCGCCGCATAATCCAGTCCGGCCGAAACGGAATGTGTCAGTTCAATTTGGCCATCCTCATCCGCGAGCAACCAGGTCTTCGTCCCTTGAAGGACACCCAGCTTTCCGCCTTGGAAACGAGCAGCGTGCTTGCCTCGCGTGATGCCGCCGCCGCCAGCCTCGACTCCGGTCATGCGGACAGTCTCGTCGTTCAGAAAAGCATAGAAAAGACCGATGGCATTGCTGCCACCGCCAACACAGGCGATAAGTCGGTCGGGTAAGCGCTCCTCACGCTGGAGAATCTGTTTCCTGGCCTCGTCACCGATGATGCGGTGAAAATCACGCACGATCATCGGATACGGGTGAGCTCCAAGAGCTGAGCCCAGGATGTAGTGAGTGTCGCGCACATTGGTAACCCAGTCGCGCATCGCCTCATTGATCGCTTCCTTGAGTGTGGCCTGTCCGGCAGTCACTCCGATCACTTCGGCCCCAAGAAAGCGCATTCTGGCCACATTGAGTGCCTGACGTTCCATGTCGACCGCCCCCATGTAAATTCGACATTGGAAGCCGAATCGCGCGGCAGCGGTAGCGGTAGCCACGCCGTGCTGCCCTGCTCCCGTCTCGGCAATGATCCTCTTCTTGCCCATGCGCCTTGCCAACAGGATCTGCCCGAGGGCATTGTTGATCTTGTGGGCTCCGGTGTGGAGGAGATCCTCACGCTTCAGGTAAACCTTGGCGCCACCAAGCTCTTTGGTAAGACGTTCTGCGAAGTACAGCGGAGTCGGTCGCCCTACAAACTCCTTTAGCAAGGAGGCCAGTTCGTTCCTGAATGCCGGGTCTTTCTTGGCCGAAGCATACTGATCTTCAAGCTCAAGTAGAGCTGTCATAAGGGTCTCGGGAACAAAGCGTCCGCCGTACGGGCCGAAGTGACCGTGCTGATCGGGGTAGCTGGTAAGATTTCGGGATGTATCGATTTCAGTGGCCATCACGTTCATTATGCCTTGCATCCGTCTTGGCGGCAACCGCCCCTTCAAGACAAGTTTGAATCGAGTTTTTGGATGGCTTTGCGGAAAGGGGATGGCATCGGGAGACTTGAGAGCTCCCCATGGCTGAACCCTTTCAACCATGAGGGTATGTTTCCAACAGCACGATGAATTTTCATGGTTACCCTATAGCGGGTGATCGGATAGGTGATTTCCGCTAGAGGCCGTCCTTTTACCGCTCTCTTTCCAAGTTCCGGAAGTATCCAGAGGCCGCGCCAACGCGGACCTTGTGACTGTTCAAGAAAGAGTCGGTTGCCTTTTTGAAAAAAAGCACGGTGTTCAACGAGTTTTGTCGTGACCGAGCGAGGGGATTTTTTCGGCAGTTTTCCAGGATTTACCGCAGAGCAGGTGGTGCCTAGGGGGCAGACGGCGCAGTCAGGCTTACCCGCTACGCAGACCGTGGCCCCGAGATCCATCAGTGCGCTGGCAAAAGAGCGGCATTGAGATTTTGGGAAAAAGGAAGCGGCAATCATCCCGATGGCAACCCTCCCCCTGGGGGTGTCGATCGGATCCAGTATGTTTGCCCAGCGGGCAATCACCCTGATGATGTTTGTATCGAGAACAATGGCCGGTTGGTCGTGAGCAAAAGCCCTTATTGCTGAGGCCGTATAGGCTCCGATTCCAGGAAGAGCGAGAAGATCCGACTCCTCTTTGGGAACTTGCCCGGAATGTTTTTCGACGATCAGGTTAGCAACCAGATGAAGCCTCCTAGCACGGGAGTAATAGCCGAGCCCCTCCCACGCTGAAAGCACCTCGGATTCAGATGCCGAGGCCAGATCACGGATGCTCGGGAAACGCCTCATCCATGCATGGTATCGAGGCGTTACCGTGGCCACCGTTGTCTGCTGCAGCATGAATTCCGAGATAAGAACGCCGTAAGGATCGAAATTCTTCCGCCAGGGTAGGTCGTGGCGCCCATGCAACAAGTGCCAGCTATGAAGCGCCTTTCTCGCACTGGAGATCATCTGTGGGCTTGCCGGGGATAATGGTCTCTTCTTCTTGTCCACCATTGCCTCGTAGGGCACCTTCATCGAAAGCGCAAGACGTCTCGATTTACTTAAGATGCCACCCCTCCACTCCCAGACCTACCCGTTGACACTGGAGCAAGCGGATAAACTGCGCAGAGTGCTGCGGGATAGGGGATTCACCTTCGTGGACAAACAGTACACCCTCTATGCGGCATCCAAAGAGAAACTCAACATAGCCGTCTATGAGAAGGGGCCGAAAGTTCTCCTGCAGGGGCGAGGACTCGAGGATTTCATCACCTTCGTGATGGAGCCCGAGATTCTGGGTGAAGCGCGCCTGGGATATGAGGAGGTCCATGACCCCGAACTGTTTTCACCCCACTTCGGTATCGACGAGAGCGGCAAGGGTGATCTTTTCGGGCCACTCGTGATAGCCGGTGTCTATGTGGACGGCGAGTTGGCAAGTCATCTTCGCGATGCTGGCGTGAAGGACAGCAAGGGGATAGGAACCGACAAGAAAATCCGGGAACTGGCCGACGTGATCAGAAAGTCGGGAGCACCGTTCGAAATTATCGTGATCAGCCCCGAGAAATACAACCAGCTCTATACGAAAATAGGAAATCTCAACCGGTTGCTTGCATGGGGACACGCAAGGATCATCGAGAATCTTTGCGAGCGCGTTCCCGAATGCCCGCGTGCCCTTTCCGACAAGTTTGCAGATGCCCGCGTTCTGCAGAAGGCCCTTCTGGAAAAAGGGCGGAAAATCCAACTCGATCAACGGACGAAAGCCGAAAGCGATTACGCCGTTGCCGCAGCCTCTATTCTCGCCCGAGAAGGCTTCATCGACTGGTTGGACAAGCACGGAGGAGAACTCGGCATCACGCTTTCCAAAGGCGTTTCAACCAAGGTGAAGGAGGCTGCAGCAGAAGTCATCCGGATGTACGGATCGGCAATGCTTTCCAAAGTCGCGAAGATGCACTTTAAAACGGCCTCTGAAATCCTTGATTCCTCCAGCCAGCCATGAGCACTCCCAATCACATTCATGACGTCGCTGTTATCGGCGCAGGCATTAGCGGCCTTGCCGTTGCACACAGGCTTAGTGAGTCGGGGCTTGACGTTACTGTTGTGGAGAAGAGCCGCGGTCTCGGGGGGCGCGCAGCAACGCGCCGGGTTTCCATTCTTGATGGCATGGAGATTCCTGTGGATCACGGCGCCCAGTTCTTCACGGCTCGCGATCCAAGATTTCTGGATCAGGTTTCACGATGGAGGGAGTCTGGGATCTGTTTTCCATGGTGTGATGGTTTTATGACCTGGAAGGATGGCGTCCTTTCGGAACCCGATCCCCGGTGGAAGGAAGTCCGGTATGCCTGCCGCGGCGGCATGAATATGATTGGCAAAAGTCTGGGCCAGGGACTTGACGTAATCCGTGAATATGAAGTCGCCTCGGTTAGGGTTGAGGAGGGGATCTGGCAACTTCATGCAGCCCCTACCCATGCCCTGTCGCCCATTCTGGGGAAAACGCTGGTTGTTTCAGCACCCATTCCCCAAGCGCAGAAATTGGTCGGGGGTTATTTTTCAACCGAGCAGCAGGAATTTGCAGGGAGAGTCAATTACGGGCCCACCATTGCCGTGATTGCCCGTTATCCGGAGGAGATGATTCTCCCGGCATGGCAGGGGATTCAGGTGAGGGATCCGTCATCGCGAATCTCCTGGATGGCTTGGGATTCCTCAAAACGGAGCGCAGTACGTCCGGGGGCTGTTGCAGTCATCCATGCATCCTCTTCCTACAGCGAGGGCTGGCTCGATGCTTCCAGGGAGGAGTTGAAGCGAGCAGGTGAAGAATTATTGAAGGAAGCCGCCAATATTGGCGGAGAATGGATGAGAAACCCCTCGGAAATCCTGGTTCATCGATGGAAGTATGCCCATCCTGTCGGACCTTCTGCTCCCGGGGGATTCCTGAGAGCCCCATCCAGAGAACCGCTCTATCTGATCGGTGACGGCCTCAATGGTGGTCGCGTAGAGGGAGCATGGCTTTCAGGGATTTTTGCGGCCGAGGATTTTTTGATGATGTCAAAGAAATAGAGTTTGGTATCCGGTGAATTCTTGCTCCATGCAGAACCAACATGACTTGAGAACCGGAAGGATCCTCACAGTCTTCGTGGCTGGAGGCATGGCGTTGCTCTCCGAGGCTTTCATCCTGCTCTTGGCCTCATTTTTAAGACTCTGGTCACTTGATCTGAAGCCGGCGCACTTTGATGAGGGAATCAACGGATGGTTTGTTGACCAGATGAGAACCACGGGTTGCTACCATTACGATCCGGAGAACTATCACGGCCCTCTCTACTTTTATGTCCTGTTCGTTTTTCTTTCACTTTTGGGCAGGAATCTCTGGGCGCTTCGCCTCCCGGCTGTTCTAGCAGGTCTAGGAAGTGTCTGGATGGCATTGAGGTTTGATCGTTTCTTTGGAAGATTCGCCGTCCGTTTTGGAGCGCTTGCCTTGGCCATCTCCCCAGCAGCAGTTTTTTATGGGCGATATGCGATCCATGAGTCCCTATTCACCCTTTCCTTGATGGTTACGGCCTATGGGTTGCTCGGACTGTGGAAGGATGGTCGCATCCGTGATCTTGTGATCACGATTTCGGGGGTGACTGCACTGCTGCTGCTAAAAGAAACGGCGCTCATTCATCTCGTCTGCTTTGCACTGGCCCTGGGGTGTCTCTCACTTTGGCAACGGATTGTTCCCTCGCGACCCTTGGTGCCCATCAGCAAGCAGACATGGAGAGGGGCAGATCTTTTTTGGTGCCTAATCGTCGCGGTGATCGCGTTGGTTTTTTTCTACTCGGGAACATTTCTCAATTGGAGGGGGATTCCGGATTTCTTCTTGGCATACCTCAAGTGGTTTCACACCGGCACCGGCGATGGAGGTCACGTCAAGACGGATTACCAGATCGGTCATTTCACTTTCCTGAACTGGTACTGGCTGTACCTCATGTTTCGCTACGAATGGCCGGCACTGTTTGGACTGTTCTTTGTGGTTCGTTTGGCTTGGCCGGGACCGGCATTGCAGCGCTATTTGGCAATCTATGGTCTTGGCGTTTTGATCGCTTACTCGATCGTGCCCTACAAGACCCCTTGGTGCATTATTTCAATGCTCTGGCCTTTTCTTCTCCTCTTCGGATGCGCCCTCGAGGAAATGAAAAAAAGGTTTCGTCGTATTTTTATAATTCCCGTCGTGGCCGCTGTGCTGCTCGGAGGCTCTTTTTTCACGACCATACGGCTGAACTGGCATCACTTCGCCGATCCAAATGAGCCGTATGTCTACGTCCAGACAATGCCCGAGATTGCTGTCGTGACGGACCCTGTGCTTGGAATGGCAAAGCGTGATCCTAGGAATCATGCCATGAGCGGACAGATTCTTCTGGAGAGCTACTATCCGTTGCCCTGGATTTTCGGTGATTTCTCCCGTATCGGTTACTTTGGAAAGGAGGAGATTCCTGCCGTCCTTGATGGTGATTTCATTGTTGCGCTGACTGCGCAGCAGAAAGTGGTCGAGGGGCGACTCCGCGAGACTTATTTGCGCCGACGCTTCAACCTTCGTGACTCCATGGAGGAGTGCACCGTCTGGTTCAGGGAGGGACTTTTTGCCCCATGGTTCACGGATAGTGCCCATGGAAATCCGGAGCGTTTCAGCCCACCCTCTGATTCCACAAAAAAGTGAGGGCTCCAGCGGCGATCCTGTCCGGCGTGGCGACTGCTGTTGTCACTTCAATTCCGCTTGCTTGGATGAATGCCGGACTTCACGGGGCGGTATCCTGGAATGCATTGTGGATTGGCATCGTGGTGGGAGCGGTGGTTTTTCAAAGCATACCCTCGTCACCTGCTCCGCGTCCCTCGATTTGGGATTGGATCATGATCGCGGTATTCGCATGCGCATCGGCCCGTGCCTTTTTCTGGCTGATCTATGCCGACGGGGATACTTGGAAAATTCTTTCCCCCAACAATCTTGGTGATCTATCGCTCCACGTTGCCTTTATTCATCACTTGGCGGCTACGGTGCATTGGTGGCCGGGGAGTCCCATTTTAGCGGGTGATCCTCTACGGTATCCGCTAGGCAGCGACCTCGTTAATGCCTTGATGCTAGTTGCCGGAGTGCCTCCTGCAATTGGTTTGATCTGGTGCGGGATTCTTGGTGCGACTCTCACAGGGTATGCTCTTTGGAGGTGGGGTGGTGCGATGGCCATAGCCGCTTTCCTCTTCAATGGGGGTGTGGCCGGGATAGTGCTTTTGAAGGGTGGTGATCCGGATGCGTTCAGTGAATGGAAGAACCTTTTTTTGACACTCTTTGTCACCCAGAGGGGATTTCTCTTTGCCCTGCCGGCCGGCCTGTTGCTTCTCTCTGTTTGGCGGGAGGAGAATTTCAGAAATCTCGGAAGAGTGATAGTGCCCTTGCCGGTTCAGGCTCTCTTATTGGGAGTGATTCCTCTCTTCAGCATCCATGCAGTTCTCTTTCTCGGTGCAGCAATGACAGGAATGGCATTTCTAGCTCCTAAATCTCGGCCCAGATTGATCCGCTTGGCTCTCTTCGCGTGGCCCGTTATCGGTTTTTTTGGGTGGCTAGTCACCACCGGTTGCGGCGGGCATTCAGCGATTCATTCGCTGGGTTGGTCGCCGGGGTGGATGAGCGATGGCACTGTGTGGTTTTGGACATGGAACTTCGGACTCTCTCTGCCTCTTTCAATTATTCTCATTATCGTACTGATCAAAAGTCCCGGAAATGATGAGGCAAGAGCCTTTGTTTTGCCGGCCGCATTTGTTTTCGCCCTATGCCTGTTAGTCCGTTTCGCCCCTTGGCCCTGGGACAATATGAAACTGATGCTTTGGTCCTGGCTTGTTATTGCCCCCTACCTCTGGAGCGTACTTCTGAGTTCGAGGGCATCTTGGCTACGGCTATCCATCGTGGTGCTACTGTTTGCTTCCGGTGCCTCAACTCTCTTTGCGGGACTTGATGGGCGCCACGGCTATGAGCTCATCAAAAGAAGCGTGCTTGATCAGACCGCATGGCTCCTGCGTGATATCGATCCCGATGCCATGATCGCCTGTGCTCCCGATTACAATCATCCCGTCCTGATGCTGGGACATCCCGTTGTCTGTGGTTACGAGGGACACCTCTGGAGTCACGGTCTTGATTACAAAGGGAGATTGGATTGCCTGAACAGCATCATGAAAGGCGAGATGGGTTGGCGGGATAAAGCCCGTTCGCTTGGAGTCGCCTATATTTTCTGGAGTGATCTGGAGGCCAGGCGCTGGCCCGGCTCAAAACTGCCCTGGGGTCAGGAAACATCACCCGCACTCCATCCGCTCCAGTGAAATCTGAGCGAACCTTTGGCGAAGAATATCATGGATCTGAGAAAGCGGGTTGATTTTGGAAAAGGCTCTTTGATACTTAATCCTTATGAAAACCTCCTCGCTGATCCCCGTTGCGCTAGCATCCACCCTTTTTGTCTGTGGCTGCACGACGGAAATCGGACCCAATGGACAGCCCCATCAGGTCATGACTCCCCTTGGTGCGGCGGCCGTGCAAGGGGTAACTGCGGCTGCCATCGGCGCCGGCACCGGCGCCCTCATGAGAGGGGTGAACCCCGTGGCTGCGGGAGCCATTTCCGCTGGTGCAGGAAGCGTCGGTTCACAGGCAATCAACGCATTCATTCCTAAATCAAGCGGCCAACAGGGAGTGGCGGCACCGTTTCCTCAACAACAGTTCGAAGCGAATGTTCAGCTCTACACCCGCTCGGGAAACAGTTTTGTTCCTGCAAAAATCCGCTATGTGCAGCAGATGGACGGAAGCTATGCCCCGGTCTCCTCGGGTGGCAAACTCTATCGGCAGATGCCTAATGGGGCTTTTATTCCCATTAACTAGGGTGCAGTTGGCCTGATTCCAAACAGCCGTGAGGCTCTGGGATGCCGTCGAATATTCTTTCCTACGGTCGCCCGCCAGTTTCCCATAAGGTGATGGAACGACTCGTGTCCCCGCAAGATTTAATGGCACTGGGTGAGGAGTATGCCGCGAAGGGAAAAAAGCTGGTGCTGACAAATGGCTGCTTTGACCTGCTTCACGCAGGTCATGTCCGTTATCTTGAGGAGGCCCGCGGGTGTGGGGATGCCCTGATCGTTGCGGTGAACAGCGACCAATCGGTTCGTGAACTCAAGGGGCCGAGTCGTCCCCTGAACAACGAACTCGACCGTTCCGAAGTGTTGGGGGCGTTGCGTTGCGTGGATCACGTGACGATCTTTACCGGCAAGAGGGTATCGGAGGTGATTCGTTTGCTTAGGCCTGCCGTTTACGCCAAGGGAGGGGATTACACGCTAGAGACGCTCGATGCAGGGGAACGCGCCGCTCTCGAGGAGGTGGGCGCCAAGATCAGCCTGCTTCAGCTTGTTCCGGGACGCTCGACCACGGGGATCCTGGAGCGGATCAAGAAAGACGCCTGAGTCAGGCCTTGTCACTGATCAAAACTGCGGAGGTCCGATCAGCCGGATGGCTGGGTCAATCCAGCGCTGGTCGGGGAAAATAAGAGGGGCGTTGGTGGAAATCACCGTTGCTCCTGTCAGGACAAACTCGGGATAGAAGCTATCGCTGGCCGGTTCATAGACTTTCTCTCCGGAAAAGTATCCGTTGAGTTTGTATTCGTAATTATTGTCGCTTCCGATCGCCTTGCGATCGCGATCAGGAGCCAGTTTCTTCTGCTCATTGAACATGACCAACTGGGACTGCTTCCAGGCTTCCCCGGGCTTCTTGACCCAGCCCCACATCTTGTAGTCGACCTTATAAAAGCGCCGTCCTATGAAATAGCTGCCGGGGGTCTCTTTGGTGATCGCCGCGGAGATTGCAGAGCGATCCTGAGCAGACTGATAAACTATGGGCGCCTCGCAGCCCGCGAGCGTTAGCAAGAGGACTGGCAGGATTAAAATCCTTGCCGTGATGGAAACCGTATCTTTTCGTGCAGTCACCTCAGACGGAGACGCGCATCGGCATGAGCACGTAGAGGAAGCGCTGTGCGGAATTGATCTTGATGACGCCGGGGCTCATCTCGTCGATCAGTTCAAACGCGATGGTGTCATCGGAGAGGTTACGGAGGGGGTCGATGACAAATTCTGGATTGAATGCAATCGAGAGATCGCGTCCCTTGTAGGCGACGGCGAGAGACTCCTTGGCCTCTCCCACTTCGGGTGTGTTTGAGGTGATATCGAGATTGTTTTTGGTGAAGTTGAGTCTCACGGAACCGCTCTTGTCACTGCTGAGGAGGGCGACACGTCGTACCGACTGGAGAAGGGTTTCACGCTCGAGGGAGACGCGCTCCTTGGCCTCACCGGGGATGACCTGGCGGTAGTTCGGATAGGTGCCGTCGACAAGCTTCGTTGCGAGAACCGTTGTTCCCAGATCAAAAGCCACCAGATTGTCTCCGACATGGAGGCGAACTTCCTTGTCATCGACGAGGAGGCGCTGGAGTTCACTGATCGCCTTGGTGGGAACGATGAAATCCCTCTCGTGCCCCGCCGGGTATTTTATCTCGCCAAGCTCCGCATCGCAGAGGGCAAGACGGCGACCATCCGTGGCGACAAGGGTCAGGCGTCCATCGCGGAAAGAGAACAGGATGCCATTGAGAACATACCGGGTCTCATCCAGGGAAATGGCATAGGAAGTCTTCTTAAGGCCCTCCTTGAGCTCCCCTTGCTTCATGGAGAAACCGCGCTTTTCCTCCAGCGACGGGAAGGCGGGATACTCTTCCTTGGAGAGACCGAATACCTTGAAGAAGCTCGCCCCACTCCGGATGGAGGTGATGTTGCGGGCATCGGTATCCAGTTCTATCTCCTCAGCTGGAAGCTCTCGGATGATGGAGAGGAGGCGCTTGGCGGGAAGTGTTGTTGATCCGGCCTTCTCGATGGAGGCAGGGGTTTCTGTCCTGACACTGACATCCAGATCGGTGGCCGTGAGCTGGAGGCCGGTCTCGGTCGTCTCAAGCAGCACGTTGGAGAGGACAGGCAGCGTGACCTTGTTGGAAACGATGTTCTGAATGCGCTGCAGGCCGTCCAGAAGGGCTTGTTTGGTGACCGTTAATTTCATGGTAAAGATTATGGATAAAAGCCGCTATGGCCGATCAATGTGCATAGTTACCCAAGAGGGCTTCTGTCAAAGCGTTTCTCGCGGGAAAAGCGGCTGGTACCACTACCGCTGGAGCTGCTGATCCAGCAGGCGTACCAGATGTCGTGTCTTGGTGTCCTTTTCCATCTGCATCTTGACCAATTTGCAGGCATGAATGACGGTTCCGTGGTCCTTGCCGCCGAAGGCATCTCCGATTTCCACCAGGGTTGAGGGGGTCATCTCCCGTGCCAGATACATGGCAACCTGACGGGGGTAGGCAATGCTCGCCGTCCTCTTTTTGCTGGTCATGTCGGCGAGGCGAATGTCGAAGTGTTCTGCCACCTTTTTTTGAATCTGGTCGATCGTCACCGCCTTGCGTGCCTGCTCCTGGAGAACGTCACGCAGGAGGTGTTCCAAGGCATCGCTGGTAAGGGGTTGGCCACTGAGTGACTTGTAAGCCGCAACCCTCATCAAGGCCCCTTCAAGGCGACGGATGTCACTGCGGATCTTGTCGGCAAGGAATTCGAGAACCCAATGCTCGATCTCGATATGCATCCGGGAAGCCTTGCCTTGAAGAATCGCGATGCGCGTCTCCATGTCGGGAGGCTGGATTTCCGCCGTCATTCCCCACTCGAAGCGGGAAACAAGGCGCTGTTCGAGGTTGGCGATCTCGCTGGCAGGGCGGTCGCTGGAGAGGATGATCTGCTTGTGGCCGTCGTGAAGCGCGCCAAAGGTGTGGAAGAACTCCTCCTGGGAGCGCTCCTTTCCGGCAAAAAACTGAATATCATCGATCATCAGGATGTCGGCCTGACGGTAACGCTTCCGGAAAGCCACCAAGGCATTGTTCTGAATCGCATCGATGAACTCATTGGTGAACTGTTCACTTCGGAGGTAAACGACGCGTGCATTCTTTTTCACCGAAAGGATGTGGTGGCCGATCGACTGAAGCAGGTGGGTTTTCCCAAGGCCGCTGCCACCGTAGATGAAAAGCGGGTTGTAGGTTCGGGCCGGGGCATTCGCCACCGCCTGAGAAGCTGCATGGGCGAACTGATTGTTGGCGCCAACGATGAAACTATCAAAAGTGTAGGAAGGGTTCATTCCCGTTGCGACCGGAGCGATCACCGAGTGACGAGTGCCCCCTGAGGCCTGTGATTTAACGCGTGGAGAAAGCTCTTCGTTTTCACCGGCTGGCGCCGAGGATTCCGCACTGTTCGCAGCGCATTCAAGGAGAAGGGTTCGGGGTTCTCCGTGGATCTCCTCCAGAGCCGAGCTTAGTAGGCTTGAATAATTGCTCTCGATGAAAAACTGGTGGATCGGGTTGGGAACGCCGAGTGTCACCGAATCGTCCGATATGGAGAGGATCGAAACATTGCTGAACCAGCGGTCAAAGCTATCGGCGCTGACCCTGCCGCGAATGACTACGGAGAGCTTTTCCCAGAGGACTGACAAGGGATCGGTTGATGGGATGCCGGTTGTCATGGCCGGGCGGGATGCCGGTGATGACTTCTTGGGGGCGTTGCGAAAAGAGTCGTTCAAGGGATTGGAAGGTTTTCTGGGGGAAGGTGAGAATAAAAACCGCCCTTTATACTCCTCAAGCAGAAATCCGCTGCAGGGACCGATTTATTTTTGTCAGGAACCTGAAAAACCTTGACCCGCACTTTTGCACGAATTGTCAGGGCCATGCTTTTGCGTTGGCCCAAAGGGAAAAGCCAGCAAAAGAGTGACGAGGCAACCGATGAGGACATACCAGGGCCAGGCTATTTCGGGCCACCAGGAGGGCATCCATCGACCAAAATCAACAATCCCCGGCAAATGCACTTTTCCAAGGAAAAACACCGCAACAATACCAGACGCCATCGCCACGATATTGACGCGGTCGTTTCCGCGCCTGGTAGTTAGCATTCCGAGCAAAAAAATCCCCAGGAGTGATCCGTAAGTATAGCCAAGGATTCCGATGGCGATCGGGATGATGGTCAGATGTGGGTTTTTGAGCACCGAATAGGCAGCGAGGGTGCCAACCACCACCATCAGAAGGCCAAAGATCAGGGTGGCGATACGGGCGGCCCTCACCGAAGTTCGATCATCTGCCGTCGGGTTGATGTACGGGAGGTAAAAGTCGGCCGTGAAACTCGTGGCCAAGGCGTTCAGTGCCGCGGAGGTGGAACCCATCATGGTTGCGAAGACTCCCGCGACGATCAGGCCGCGAAGTCCGACGGGCAGATAGGAGACGATGAATTCGGGCAGGATCTCATTGTCCGGTATATCGGGCAGACTGCCGCTGGATATCCGGTAAAAGAGCCAGAGCAGGATGCCGATCGTGAGGAATGCCACGGCGATCGGGATATCGGCAAAACCACTCACAATGAGTGAGAGTCGGGAGCGTCTGATATCCGGAGCGGTCAGCAAGCGCTGGACCATATCCTGATCGGTGCCATGCGTGGCCATCGTTAAAAAAGTCGACCCGATCACCGCCGCGAAGATTGTGTAGGGTTCGCTGAGCATTCCGGCCAATGCTTTTCCGAAAGGTAGCGATCCATCCCAGCCGACCTGGATCCACTGCAGGTGATCCCACCCTCCCAATGCCGTGTTTACCGAAGCCAGCCCTCCAAGGTGGCTGACAAGGTACCAAAGGATGAATCCTACTGACCCGAGCATGAGGGAAGCCTGGATCAGGTCAGTCCAGACCACGGCCTTGATGCCGCCCACGATCGTGTAGGCGGTGGTGATGAGGGTGACAAAAAGAATTCCCCAGAAATAGACGGAGAGAGGAACAGGTGCTCCCGGATGGAGATGGCGCCACACAACCCCAAGAAACGCCCCTCCGAGATAGAGCCTGACCCCGATGCCAAGGACACGGGTGAACAGAAAGATGCCGCTGGCTGCATTTTTGGTCATCGCTCCGAAGCGGACCGCCAGGAATTCGTAAATACTCTCCACGCCATACTTGTAGTAAGGGCCGATGAAGGTGAAGGCGATCACCACGCGTGCAATCACCGTGCCGATCGCCAGTTGCCCGTAGAAAAAAGCCCGCGTCTTGTACCCTTCGGCGGGCGTGCCAAGAAACGTGGCCGCGCTCGTCTCCGCCGCCACGATCGAGGCAAGGACGGCCCACCAGGGAATCGATCGACCACCGAGCGCGAATTCTTTCAATGTGGTATTGCCGCGACCCGCTCGGAATCCGACCCAGATGATCAGGGAAAAGTAGGCCAGGATAACCGCCGCATCGATCCATAATCCCCGATGGAGGAGGAGGGACATCGGTCAGTTGGGTCCGGGACTGCCGGGATCAGGAGGACTTCGGACGAAGTTCCTTCACCAGGATTTTTGAATTCCGGCCGCTGCCCTCGTAACGGACACGCCGCTGCTCAGGAAGGATTCCGGAGTCGGTTTCAGTATATCCGCCCTTCTGCTGCAGGTAGTTCACGGCACGTGTTGAAAGGGCATAGATGCAGTCGACGCCCTTTTCCTTGGCCAGATTCTCCGCGAAGGCCATGAGTTTGCGGCCAAAGCCCTTGTTTTCATGAGCCTTGCTGACATAGAGGCAGGCCATCTCGGCGAGGGAATGTTCCTTGTCCACGTGCAATGCCACGCAGGCTATCGGGGTCCTGTCGACTTCCAGAATCCAGTAATCCTCGATCCGCGAGAGAATGTCTGCCCGAGTTCTGCGCGCTATTTCCTCGTCCTCCACGGACTGGCGGATCAGGGACATGACGGCCCGCACATCTTTTTTGAAGATCCTCCGGATCTGCTGGTACTCGTTCGAATAGATCATCGTTCCCGATCCCTCATGGCTGAAGATCTCGGTCAACAGCGCCTCATTGATGCGGCCGTCGAGAAGATGAGCCCGTGGCACGCCTCCCCGGCATGCCCGTGCCGCACTCTCAAGCTTGGAGATGAGTCCGGCCGAGCCGTTGGAGGTGCGGAGTTTTTTGATCAGTTCCTCCGACTCGTCGATCGAGAGCTGGCGTGGAAGCGGATTTTTTCCGGCGACCACCTCGTCCGCGCCAAGGAAAATGATCTTCGCGGCATGGAGTGCCTCCGCCACCTCGAGGGCAATGCCATCCGAGTTGACCCGGTACGTCCGCCCCTCGCCGTCAAAACCGAGTGGAGGAATGACCGGTGTGATCCCTTCCTTGAGGAGAAGTTCAAGCGCGTGATTGTCGACCCGCTCCACCCGTCCCGTAAAGAGCTGATCGGTGCCCCCGAGAATTCCCGCCGGATGGGCGATAATGGCATTGGCGTAGGCGGCCCTGAGATCAACGGCCGAGAGTCCTTCCATGATCCCGTTGGTCAACCTGATGGCGGCGTCGATTGCGATTTCCAGCGTCGAGTCATTGGTGATTCCTGTTCCGTCGCTGTTGGTCACTGGAATTCCCCGTTTTTTTGCAAGTTCCTCGATCTGATGACTGGCTCCGTGCACAAGGACAACCCGCACGCTCAGCGAGCGCAGAACGGCGAGGTCGAGCAGGATATTGGGGAAATTCTCGGAAGCAGCCACCGCTCCGTCCACCGCGATCACGAAGATCCTTTCCCGGAAACGGGGGACGTACTGAAGGATTTCTCTGAGGTCTGAAACGTTCACTGAAGAAGGGTGGGGTTTCGTCTCCCGATGGTGCAATCAATTTATGCTCCCGCCGGAGTCTCGGGGGATGAGGTCGGGGTGAGTTCGCGTTCCATGGCCAGCGCTACGGTTTCCGGTTCGGCTAGGGGGGCAAGCCCCCCTAGCGCCGGCACCTCGACTATCGCGAAACGTGTGACCAAGGGTCGCAGGTCATTGATTGCGGCCGATGAATCCTTGTCGGATCCCGTGGCAAGAAGAACCGATACCGGGGAGGCAAGATTCCGCAGGCCCGTGCGAAGGCTGCGCCAGTAGGCTTTCGATGATTGAGCCAGAAAGGCATGCTCAGCCCCGTATTGCTGAGCCGTGGAGGTGATGACGGTGACCGATTCCTCCAGCCCCGGTCCCTCCGCGATAAAACCCGAGCGGAGCAACCACGCCCTAAGGAAGGAGTCTGTCGCTAGTTGGTAGCGGTATACGAGGCGCGCCATCCGAGGAAACCATCCGAGACGGTGCCACCCCCGCGAGGGATTCGCTTTTCCCAGGGCGACATCGGGCATCCAAAGAATGAGTTTCAAGGTCTTTTCGGGATGCCTTGATGCGAAGAGAAGGGCGATATTGGCGCTCAATCCAGAGGCAACGATGACAGCCGCCTCACCCGGAACGATGGAGTCCAGGAATTCGGCGATCGAACGCACCTGCTCCTCGGCCGTCGGCGAGGGAGAGGGGCGCTGGGACTCACCGAAGCCGATCATGTCGGGCACCAGCACTCTCCATCTTTCTGCAAAGCGGGGATAAATCTTCGACCACTCGAAGGATGAGGCCCCAGGGAAAACCCCGTGGAGGAAAAGGAGAGGCTGTCCGGGAAACTGGCTGTCCGCGGTATGGTAGACGATCTCACCGACCGAAGTGTCCGCAACACGGGTCGCGAAAACCGCCGGAGAGATGGCGTCGGGGATGATGCTTCGCAGGGTATTGCGCCACCCGTAGCGCATTGCCAGTGCCACGGCTCCCAGGAGTCCGGCACCCAGGCCGACGCCAAGCGCCTTGCGGCGTTTGGGATGGTTCCCGGATTCCTCGCTCATGGGGGTTTGTTATTTTCCCGGTTCGGGACTGAAGCGGACGATGCCGCTTCCCTTGGTTACCGAACCGATGACCTTGCCGCCTAGTTGCCTGGCGATAGAAGCACCTTGCTTGCCCGGAACCACGAGCACCATGCCGATGCCCATGTTGAAAACCTGGTACATCTCGAGTGCATCAACATTCCCGCCCCGGCCGATGATTCCGAAAATCGCGGGGACTTTCCAGGAGCGGGGATCGATCAGCGCATCGCACCCTTTGGGAAGAATGCGCGGGAGATTGTCGATCAATCCTCCACCGGTGATATGCGCGGCCGCATGAAGGGGTTTGCCCTTCATTTTGTGAAGCTTTTCAAAGGCGGGAAGGTAGCTGCGGTGCACCTTCAGAAGTTCGGCCTCAACGGTCGAGCCGAGCCCTGCGGGGCGATCGCTTAGCTTGAGTCCCAGCAGGTCGAAGAGAACCTTTCGGGCGAGCGAATAGCCGTTGGTGTGCAGCCCGTTGGAGGGAAGTCCGACGAGGGAGTCGCCGACTTTGACCCGGCTTCCATCCAGAAGATCCTTCCGGTCGACGAGACCGGTGATCGATCCGGCCAGATCGTATTCACCCTCACCATAGAGACCCGGCATCTGGGCTGTTTCACCGCCGATCAGTGCGCAACCAGCCTCCCTACAGGCACGCGAGAGGCCAGTGATGATCTGCTTGAGCACGCGAGGGTCTAGTTTCGCCGCCGCGATGTAGTCGAGGAAGAAGAGAGGCCGGGCTCCCGTGACGGCGATGTCGTTGACGCAGTGGTTCACGAGATCGGCGCCGATCGTGTCGTGCTTGTCGGTGGCGAAGGCGATCTTCAACTTCGTGCCGACACCATCGACACTCGAGACCAGCACGGGATCCTTGATGCCGCGCTTTTTGAAATCAGGACGGAAGAGTCCCCCAAACCCGCCGATTCCTCCCAGCACCTCCTTCCCGTGCGTGGGACGGACAAGCGCTCCGATGCCGGATTTCACCCTGTTGCCAAGGGCCACGTCGACTCCCGCCCGAGCGTAGGAACTCTTGGCCGGCTTCCCGGGTTTCAAGGATTTGGCTATTGCCGGCGATCCGGCCCTTTTTTTGGAGGCTTTTTTCTTGGTGGTCATGGCAAGGAATGGAAACGGGATATCTTGAATCTTATTACGGGCGGGCAGTGATGAGGGGAGGTTGGGCGCTTTGATCCGCAAGTAGCAGGGCACTTCCTTTACGACGCTCCATGATGAGCTTGTCGAAGGCGGCGTCGAAAGGAACGGGGTACTCGCCCGTGAAGCAGGCCATGCAGAAGGAATTTTTCTCGAGTCCGGTGGCCCTCACCATGCCGTCGACATCCAGATAACCGATGCTGTCTGCTCCAAGATAATCACAGATTTCCTGATGGGTATGCTGGTTTGCAATGAGCTTTTCGGGATCCGGAAAATCGATTCCATAGTAGCAGGCATGACGGTGCGGAGGACAGCTGATCCTGAGGTGGACCTCCTTCGCCCCCGCCTCGCGCAGGTTGACCACACGCGCCTTTGCCGTCGTGCCGCGGACAACCGAGTCATCGACGACGACCACGCGCTTTCCCTCCACGGCCTCTCCGATGAGGTTCAGCTTCACGCGCACATTGAAATCACGGATCAGTTGGGTCGGCTGGATGAAGGTGCGTCCGATGTAGTGGTTGCGGACAAAGGCGGGGTCGTAGGGAATGCCCAACTCTTCCGCAAAGCCAAGCGCCGCATAGATTCCCGAGTCCGGAACCGGAATGACGACATCGGCCTCGACGGGATGAAGTCGTGCCAGTTCGCGTCCCATGTTCACACGGGTCTTGCTGACGGTCACTCCACGCAGGCGGCTGTCGGGACGTGCGAAGTAGACATATTCGAAAATGCAGAATGCCTCCCTTGCAGGAACAAAGGGGAATTCCGAACGCAGACCCTGATCATTGATGACCACCACCTCGCCCGGTTCCAGATCGCGCACAAAGGTCGCGCCGATCAGGTCGAAGGCGCAGGTTTCCGAGGAGAGGACCCATCCACCATCAAGTTTGCCAAGGGAGAGGGGGCGCAGGCCATTGGGATCGCGGACACCGATGATCTCGTTCTCTCCAAGCACAACAATCGAGAATGCCCCCTCCAGGCGACGCAGTGCGCCGATGGGTCCGCCCATGGCCGCATCGGGTTGGGCAAGTAGATGAAGGACGATCTCGCTGTCGACGGTGGTCTGGAAAATCGAGCCGCGATTTTCAAGTTCGTCGCGCAACGCCGCGGCATTGACAAGATTTCCGTTGTGGGCGATCGCCAGTTGTCCCCTGGCCGTATCCACGCCGAGAGGTTGCGAATTCAGTAGGGTGCTTGATCCGGTGGTGGAGTAGCGCACGTGACCGATTGCCCGGGTGCCACGTATCGATTCCAGGTTTTCCTGCGCAAACACCTGGGAGACCAGCCCCATGCCCTTGTGGAGCTTGAAGGTTTTTCCATCGCCGTTGCTGGAAGCGATACCCGCACTCTCCTGTCCGCGATGCTGAAGGGCAAAGAGTCCGTAGTAGGTCAGCAGGGTGGCATCCTTGTGACCGAAGACGGCGAAGACGCCGCATTCGTGTTTGGGACGGTGGGACTCAGGCAAGGAAGGAGTGGTCTGGAAGTTCAACAGGATGATGCAGTCGTGTGAAACTGCAGGCGTTCAACTTTTCATCTTTTGCCCTTATCATCAAACATGATTTGGAAAATGAGCGGTCTTTCACTCTTTACTTGCGAAAAATCCGTTGACCTTGGGAATGTTTTCCCATTCCCTTTCGCCCTTTCCGATGGCAACCCCTTCGTCCGTTATTTCCCCCCTTCCGCGCGTTCCTATTGTTTTTTCTCCCGATTCGGCTGTCTCCGGTGGTTCGGGTATCCGCCGCAATGATTCTTCATGGAGGCGCTTTATCTGGTCATTTGACGAGGGTTCGACCTCAACGATTTCGGCCCAGGGTGCCGATCTGATACGTCCGGCCTCGCGCGAGGAGGGGGAGGATGTGCTTAGGACCATTCTCCTCTCCATCTCGATGGATTCCTCGTGGAACGATTCCTATGCACAGGCAGAGCAATACCTGACGGCGGCTGTCGGCAGGATCTTTAACGAGGAAGATCCTCTCTGCCTAGTGATCCAGAAAGGTAGTCGGCTGATCGCTGCCTCCCTTTTGGACCCGGATGCCGACTCGGTCAATCACCTAGTCAGTGGCCCGGCGGTTACCATGGAATACAGGAATCGGGGGATTGGTTCCAGGCTCCTCCAAGAGTCGCTTGCCGCTCTTCGTGCGCGCGGTTTGAAGCGAGTTATCGGGCTTACCCGTGACAGGACAGTGGCGGCGCGCCACGTCTACACCAAGTTCGGATCAGTTTCAGAATCGTTCCTCTTCTCCGGTGCTGCTGGCGGCTCCGGTGAAGCAAAGGCTTGAAACCCGTCGCCCGCTAGATCAGTCTTTCCGACCTTAGTTTTTTCACTGCCTTGTGGTGTAACGGTAGCACAGCAGATTCTGGATCTGCTTGTCATGGTTCGAATCCATGCGAGGCAGCCACTTATTGAGTGGACGATTTCTTCCGTGACGGTTTCGAATAGCTGAGCACCTTGGCCGGAGGAATGTTCCTGTGGACTGTCCGGCTCTTGTGGTGGTCGTCAAAATGATCGAGAGCCACCTTGCGGAATCGCTGGCTTCCCGTCATGTACCAGCAGATCGGGTAGGTGAATGTCCTGAAGATTCCCTCCTCATGAAGTGCCTCGCGCGTTGCTTCAAGGATCATCTCCTGAACGGCGTGGGGCATGCTCGCAAAAGGAAGTCCTGAAATGATCAGGCGCGGCTTCTTCAGCCCTCGTCCCTTCAAGAGCTCCTGAATTTCCTCAGCCGATCCCAGATGGAAATGTCTGTCAGGAAAGCGTCGTTGCAGGTGTCCATGGAAATGGGGATCTCTTTCGATACCGAGATACTCGGCACCCTCCGGCAATCGCTCGATAATGAGTTCGGTGAAGGCCCCGGTTCCCGGCCCGTATTCCACCACGACATCGCCAGGTTCCAACGTGATGCCATGAAGCATCGCCTCTGCGAGATCGCGCGAACTCGGGAAGACGGCTCCAACGCTAGTCGGGGCGGAGGCAAATCGAGTGATGAAGGCAACGGCCTCCGCAAGATTCACCGGGACATGCTTTTTTCCCCCTTTTTTATGGGGTGCTGGAATTTTGGAGGGAGTGCTCATTGGCTCACGAAATCGAAGGTCGAGGTAGGTAACACGTGATGGCGCTTCTTATGCAAGGGGAACAATCCCTCTGTCTCCAAGCTTGCACACATTCCGGAAGGAGGTCTTGATAGATTCATGCGCTCTCCTCCCGCGCTTTCCATTCTTTTAGCTCTCTGTTTGTCGGGGATGGTGCTCCTCTCTGGATGCTCCACATTGCCCTCCATAAACCGGTCGGGCGATATCGCTCTTTATGATCCGGTTCCTCGCTCCATCGAGACCGGGAAGGCCTCCTATTACGGGGGTCGATGGATCGGAAGGCTCACGGCGAATGGAGAGCATTATCATGCCGGGGATTTAACTGCCGCTCATAAACACCTGCCGTTCAACACAATGGTCAAGGTCACTAACCTTCGCAATGGCAAGAGCGTGATCGTGCGTATCAATAACCGGGGGCCATACGCCAAGGGACGCATCTTGGACCTGAGTGTAGTCGCTGCAAAAAAGCTTGAGATGATGGGCGATGGCATCATTCCCGTTCGTGCGGAGGTGCTCAATCCGATCCAAATCATCACCAAGCCAAACAGGCAACTAACGGAGGTTCAATAGGCGGATTTTTGGTAATTCAATAAAATTGGTTGACTGCGCGCTCAGTCATATCATCAAATGCACATATGTTGATTCCAAAAGAGCGAATTTTGAGACAAATTCTTCTTTTTGCGGCTTTTGCTCTGTTTGAAGCACATGCTCTTCGTGCGCAAAACACGACGGGCGCCCCGATTACCATTAATGTCGGGGACATCAACGCGCCCTTTGTTTCCAGCTTGGTTATTGATGACCAGAGTCTTGGTAACAACGCATTCGTTTACAATTGGCATTACAGCGCAACAACGGAGTCGGATGGAGTCAGCCCGCTGACCGGTGATGATCTGGTGAATGCCATCGTGGCGGGCACGGTCGGCACGCAGTATGCGCTGAATCCGATCACCGAGGGGAATGGAGGTGTCGATGCCGGAGTAGTTGGTTTTCAAATTGGAACAAAGCTCTCCTTTCAGGTCAGCCCTTACGACAGTTCAGCCATCTCGTACTGGTACTATTGGATTACCGGTGGAAACCAGACTGCGAGCTACCCTCCCTTTCAATCGGTCAGTCCGACAAATTGGACACCTGCGCTCGATACCGCCTTCGATCGGATTTTAAGCAACGGGTCTTTGGATGGATGGACGCTGAGTGCCTATGATACCAATTACAATCCCTCTGGTGGAGAGCCACTTTCGGCTGCTAGTTCAGTTCCGGAGCCATCGACCCTCCCCCTCTCTCTTTTTTTGCTGCCGGTTTTGGTTGTGATCGTTGGATGGAAACGATTTTCCAAGACATGTCTGTGCTAAAAAAAAGAGCCTTTACGCTCACGGAGCTCTTGGTGGTCATTTCGATCATCCTGATTGTGGCAACCCTGCTGATCCCCGCGGCACGGAGCGTTTATGCCTCCTCCACGGACGCCGTGAGCGCACATGTCATCGCACAGCTCAATGCCGCAGCAGAGTCGTACCTCGCGGATAATAATCAGATCTACTGGCCTTACCGGACCTCGACCAATGGTGGTGTGCAGTGGTGGTTTGGCTTCGAACCGGCCGCGAGTTACGCCCTTCAGAACTCCGCAGGCAAACGTTGGCTCGATCTCTCGCAGGGACCGCTCGGCCCCTACATCGCCGCATCGGGTGGCTTTATGGAGGATCCCTCCTTCACGCGATCCGGCAAAGTTTTCCGTCCCAAATTTGGAAACTGCCACTTCGCCTACGGATACAATTGGCAGCAGCTTCCCGGCAGAAGCCGTTTGACGATTAACAATCCTGCCCGGATCGCGGTTTTTGCCACCTGTGCGGATGTGAACGCCATTCAGTCTCCTGCCACGGCAAAGAATCCGATGATCGAGGAGCAGTATCTTTTTGACACGGGATACTCGGGTGCGACGGTCCATTTTAGAATTGGTGGCAATGCCATGGTCGGCTATGCAGATGGCTCCGCCGGATATCTCCCCATGATGCCGGGGACCCTTGATTCCCGGGTGCCCAATGCAAACATCGGCATGCTTTCCTCAAACAACATCATTCCTCAATAAATGAAAATCCGTCACGTCGCCGCCCCCGCTGTTTTTGTGGCCCTTGTCTTTCTGGTAATCGGAACCTTTTTCAGGGTCATCCGTGCCGATCTGGCACCCGGGACCTTGCCGAATTTTTCACCGCTGATGGCGGCGGCTCTTTGCGGGGCTCTCTTTATCCCCGGGTGGCTAGGCCTTGTCGTGCCTGTTGCAGCCCTTCTGATTTCAGATGCCCTGCTCAATATCCATGACGGATTCCCAGCCATTTCATCCCAGGTTCTCTGGACACTTCCCTGTTATCTCCTTGCAGTTGGACTTGGCTGGATGATCAGGGAGTATCGCGGAGGTCTTGGAACTATCATGGGGGCGACTCTTGTTTCCTCCTTCATGTTTTACCTGGTCACCAATACGGGAAGCTGGCTTGGTCTCGCCGCGTACCCGCAGAGCTTTGCGGGGTGGGTTCAGGCGATCACAACCGGGTTGCCCGGATACCCGCCAACATGGATGTTTTTTCGTAACAGCCTCGTCAGTGACCTTCTGTTTGCCGCATGTTTTGTTGCTGCCGAGCGAGCCTTGTCCGGACGAAGAGTTCTGGCTGCCGCCTAAATAAGAGAAGGACCGGGATGTCAGCGAGCAGTCAACCAGCGCAGGGCAGGCGTCAGGCGTTCCTGCCACGATGCGGGATTGTGCATCCCTCCGGGTACTTGTCGGATTTCAAACTCCCTTCCATCCTTCCATCCCTTGGTTCTCAGGATCGATCCGAGATCGCGATGGTACGGCTCGTAGCACTCGTCGAGTCCCATAGTCCCGTAGTCGGCGTAGAGTCTGACATCATTGGGGAGGATGGTCCGCTCTTCCAGATCCCTCAGCAATGGAGAGTGCAGCGGGGGGGCTTCTTCCAATCCTTCGAAGGAAGTCGAGAGACAACAGGCAGCCCCGAAGATTTCAGGATGGTCGAGCAGGGCGCGGAGGGTCGGCACCGCATCATGACCCGCACCTCCAATCCACCGGGCGGATGGAGAATCAAGCAATCTCAGATGCTCCGCAAGAGCACTCGTGATTGCGATCGGATCCACCGTGACACTCGTCGAGTTCACTTCAGCCGCGATTATTTCCGGCAATACTCCTTGGCCGTGAAGAGCATCGATCGAAGCGCGAGCCTTCAGTCCGGGCGTCAGCATCAGGAGGAGGGAGAACCTCCGTTCAAGAGACTGGCCATAGGACGCCGGCAGAAAGAGGGAGAGCTCTGTGCCTTGGATCGTGATGGTTTCGGTGGCTTCCGACATCGCCAATCCGTAACATTCCCCAATTCCTTCTCCAATACGTAAAGCTCTTCACGAAATGACTTCGCTCCCAAACAATGAATCGGACGCCCTTCTGCGGACGCTCTTCCATAACCGGATTGCCCTGCTCGACGGTGCGATGGGGACAATGATCCAGCGCCATCCCCTGACGGAGGGGGACTTTCGCGGAGAACGTTTCAAAGATCACGGTCACGATCTCAAAGGGAACAACGACATCCTCTCCATCACCCGTCCCGATATCATCAAGGGAATCCACCGCGCTTATTTCGAAGCCGGGAGCGATATCGTTGAGACGAACACCTTCAGTACCACGACGGTCTCACAGGCCGATTACGCGCTGGAGGGTGCCGTCCGCGAAATCAATCAGGCCGGTGCAAAAGTGGCCCGCGAGGCCGCTGACGAATACATGGCTGCCCATCCCGGACGGAAAGTCTTCGTGGCTGGTTCGGTTGGTCCCACCAACCGTACCGCCTCGATGTCGCCGGACGTCAACAACCCCGGATACCGCGCCGTCACGTTCGATGGCCTTGTGATCGCCTACTCAGAGCAGGTCGAGGCATTGCTCGACGGCGGGGTCGATCTCCTCCTGCTTGAGACGGTCTTCGATACCCTGAATCTCAAGGCTGCGATCTTTGCCTGCGAGGAGGTCTTTGAAAAACGCGGGATGCGCTGGCCGATCATTCTCTCGGTGACGATCACCGATGCCTCGGGGCGTACCCTCTCAGGTCAGACCGTCGAGGCATTTTGGAATTCCGTCCGTCATTCCAAGCCTCTGGCGGTGGGAATCAACTGTGCCCTGGGTGCCGCCGAGATGCGTCCCTACATCGAGGAGCTTTCCAATATCGCCGACTGCTACATCAGTTGCTACCCGAATGCCGGCCTGCCGAATGCCTTCGGCGGATACGACCAGACCGCTGAGGAGATGGCGGCGCTGGTAGGTGAATTCGCATCCCAAGGATGGATCAACGTGGTAGGTGGCTGCTGCGGCTCCACGCCGGAGCATATTGCAGCCATCGCCGCAGCCGTACGCCCCCTACCACCCCGTAAACCATGAATCGTACCCCAGCCTTACGCCTGAGCGGACTCGAAGCGCTCACCATCACCAAGGGAAGCTCCTTCATGATGGTCGGGGAGCGGACGAATGTCACCGGATCGCCGAAGTTCGCGAAGCTGATCATCGCCGGAGACTACGAGGCGGCCCTTTCCGTCGCCCGTCAACAGGTAGAGAATGGAGCCAACATCCTCGATGTGAATGTCGACGAGGGGATGCTCGATAGCGAGGCAGTGATGGTGACCTTCCTGAATCTGCTCGCCGCCGATCCCGAGATCAGCCGTGTGCCCATCATGATCGACAGCTCCAAGTGGTCGGTCCTGGAGAAGGGGGTGAAGTGCCTTCAGGGAAAATCCATCCTTAATTCCATCAGCCTCAAGGATGGTGAGGAGACGTTCCTGCAGCGCGCCCGTCTTGCCCAGCGCTACGGCGCCGCCGTGATCGTCATGGCCTTCGACGAGGAGGGGCAGGCCGCCACCAAGGAGGACAAGGTCCGCATCTGCACCCGCGCCTACCGCCTGCTGGTCGACAAGATCGGCTTCGATCCCGAGGACATCATCTTCGATCCGAATATCCTGACGGTCGCCACCGGCATCGAGGAGCACAACAACTACGCCGTCGACTTCATCGAGGCGGTGCGTGAGATCAAGGCGACCCTCCCCGGAGCCAAATGCTCGGGCGGTCTCTCCAATATTTCGTTCTCCTTCCGTGGGAACAACCCCGTACGTGAGGCGATGCACTCCGCCTTCCTCTTCCACGCGATCAAGGCGGGCCTCGACATGGCGATCGTGAATGCCGGCATGCTCGAGGTCTACGAGGAGATCGAGCCGGAGCTGCTCGAGAAGGTCGAGGATGTGCTGCTCAACCGCCGTCCCGATGCTACCGAGCGCCTTGTCGACTTCGCCGAGGCACTCAAGGCTTCCGGTGACGGAAGTGCGAAGGAGGCTAAAGCCGAACAGGCCTGGAGGAGCGGCACTGTCGAGGGGCGCCTCCAGCACGCCCTGATCAAGGGAATCGTCGATCACATCGACGAGGATACCGAGGAGGCCCGCGTGAAGCTCGGCCGTCCCCTGCTGGTCATCGAGGGGCCTCTCATGGACGGCATGCGCGTCGTCGGTGATCTCTTCGGAGCGGGCAAGATGTTCCTGCCGCAGGTGGTCAAGAGCGCCCGCGTCATGAAGAAGGCGGTCGCGTATCTCACTCCCTTCATGGAGGCCGAGAAGGCCGCTGCCGCTGATACCAGCGCCGCCGCGAAGATCCTGATGGCCACGGTGAAGGGCGATGTCCATGACATCGGCAAGAACATCGTCGGCGTCGTCCTCGCCTGTAACGGCTACGAGGTTGTCGACCTCGGCGTCATGGTCCCGTGTGACAAGATCCTGGCAGCCGCCAAGGAACAGAAGGTTGATATCATCGGTCTGAGCGGGCTGATCACCCCGTCGCTCGACGAGATGGTCCATGTCGCCCGCGAGATGAAGCGAGCGAACTTTGACATCCCCCTCCTCATCGGCGGAGCCACGACGAGCCCCGCCCACACTGCGGTAAAGATCGCCGGGGAGTACGCTCATCCCGTCGTCCATGTCCTTGATGCCTCGCGCGTCGTCGGTGTCGCCGCTGAGCTCCTCTCCGAGGATCGCAAGGAGGCCTATCGAATCGAGGTTGAAGCCAATCACAAGCGCCTCCGTGAGGAACATGCCGGCAAGCGAGCCAAGGGGGACCTGCTTCCCATTGAGACCGCCCGCGGAAACGTCACGCCCATCGACTGGGCCAAGGCCGACATCGCCATGCCCGAGAAGACGGGAGTCCTTACCTACGATGACATCCCGCTTGCCGAGTTGGTTGAGTATTTCGACTGGTCACCCTTCTTTGCCGCCTGGGAAATGCGCGGCCGCTATCCCGGACTCCTGAGTGATCCCGAAATCGGCGCACAGGCCACAGAACTTCACAATGATGCGCTCAAGGTTCTCGAGACCATTGTGGCGGAGAAGCGCTTCCGGGTGCGCGGAGTCTGCGGCTTCTGGCCAGCGAATCGCGTCGGTGACGATGTCGAGCTCTACGCCGATGCAGAGCGCTCCTCCGTAATCGGGAAGTTCCACATGCTCCGCCAGCAGAATAAGAAACCTGCCGGCCAACCGAACTACTCCTTGGCTGACTTCATCGCCCCGCGTGAGTCCGGACGTCTCGACACGATCGGCGGCTTTGCCGTCACGGCAGGTCCTGAGGTTGGCGATTACGCCGAGGGGTTTGAGAAGCAGCACGACGACTACACCGCCCTGCTCGTGAAGGCACTGGGTGATCGCTTCGCCGAGGCGGCAGCCGAGTGGCTCCATAAGCAGGCCCGCGATCTTTGGGGCTTCGGCAAGACGGAGAATCTCACCAAGGAGGAATTCATCCGTGAGAAATACCGCGGCATCCGCCCCGCCGCAGGCTATCCCGCTGGGCCAGACCACACCGAGAAGTGGGAACTTTTCCGCCTTCTCGATGCCACCAAACACACCGGAATCACCCTCACCGAGAGTCTGGCCATGAATCCCGCCAGCTCCGTTTCGGGTCTCTACTTCGCCGCCCCCGAATCCCGCTACTTTGCCGTCGGCAAGCTCGGCCGCGACCAGATCGAGGATTATGCCAAGCGGAAGGGGATGCCTGTGGCCGAAGTCGAGAAGTGGCTTGGGCCTTATCTACAATATGATCCCGACGCCGAACTTGTGGGGGTTTGCCAACCAGGCGTCCTCAATTCCTAGGAGAGGCTCGCGATATTGAACGGCACTTTGTTCCCACAAAGCGGTGCCGCCCTTCGGATCCCGCTGCGCTGACTTCTTCGTGCCTCTTCCCAGAGGCTTTGTTCGCTCGTGCGCTTAGATCTCCATTCAAACTTGCGAGCATTGGCTTCTTGAGAGGCCGACTTAGCTACTCGGATTGCAACGCCCAATCCATGATCTCGGGGCTGGCTAATGATGCTATGGCATCAAATGGAACAGGGACTCCGTCGATGACCCTGACATTGCGGGGCGCCGTGTCCGTCAGTAGAATATTGGTGGCTGTATTTAGGTAGGTATCCACGCTGATTTGATAAAATCCGTAGAGGGCGAACGATTCTTTGATCTCAAGTTCGGAGGGGTTTTCGGATTCCAGGAACGGCTGACTCACGCAGATGCGCGGCACAAACAAGTCTTTCTGCGGCCATAGAAACCCTTCGTAGCGTGTCTGGTATTCACCGAGCGTGTTCAGGAGCATCCAACGCCGGATGTAAACTCTCGGATCGTCGTTGACTGTCGCGTAGAAGTGCCTACCGCTGAGTTCCGGATCGGATGGAAGGAATTGGGAAAAGCACCCGAAGGAATCACTGTGGGTGATCTTATAAATTCGTTCCGGTTGGGATTCAACTTGAACCAGATGATGCTCATCCCCACCGACCTCGTATTCAGTGCCTTCCAGCAGGGCAGTGAGGCTGAGGCTTTTAGGGCAAGCCTTTAGGAGTGGCGCGAGAGCGTCACCACGCCGCTCCCGAGGTTCCTGCCAATCGAGCGGTGAACCGTTATGGTGAAGCCCTTCCAGCTTCCGAAGGACCTCGCCCAATTCCCGGTTTTCGGGGCTGGAATTCTCGATATCTTGCCAGTCGTCGCGATCTTCCATGAATTCGTTGATTCCGTGGCTTCCTTGCCAGTCTGAGACGAGTAAATCGGTGCCATAATTTTCAATCAATACTCAATCCAGTGAATATCAAGCCTTCATTACTAAAGATCAACATTCTCCTCTTTCCTGTTCATAGGTAATCGGGAGGATTCCGAGAGCCTGGCCATGAATCCCGCCAGCTCCGTCTCCGGTCTCTATTTTGCCGCTCCCGAGTCCCGCTACTTCGCCGTCGGCAAGCTCGGCCGCGACCAGATCGAGGATTATGCCAAGCGGAAAGGAATGCCGGTCGAGGAAATCGAGAAGTGGCTCGGGCCTTATCTCCAATATGACCCGGACTCGGAACTCATTGGCATTTGCCAATGAGGAGGCTTGGTCTTTTGCACTCTGGCTGTGTTGGCCTGCGGTCGCCGTAGGACTACTACGGCTTCCCTTGGCCGCCTTGCCATAGCATCAAAATCCCGGCGCCTGAGACCGATGATTACTGGGCCGCAGTGGAGCCAATGAGTTCCTGGATGATGGCGGTCGGATTACCTCCGATTGCCTCCACGTAGTCTAGGAACTGGCAGACATCCAGTTTGCGTTCACCCGACTCGATCTTGGCAATCAGGGACTGTGGTCTTTGCAGGATCTTGGCGAGTTCCATCTGAGTAAGCCCCTGCTCCTTCCGGATGCGCTTCAGGATGCCAAGGAGTTGCTCCCAGCGTTCGGTGTAGAGGGACTTGGAAAGCCGCTTGTTCAAGCTTCCCAAATACCCCAGAAGTCGGATTATCCGATTTACGGGATATTTTTCTTGTGAAAGGTTGCGATCTTCATTATAGGGATTCGTACACACCTACTCCGAAAAGGAATGATGTGTAGCAAATCCCCAGCATTTTAAAAACACCAACAATGCTCACAAATTTTTCAATAGGTGTATTGCTCACAGGAATCTCTTTGCTCGGAATCTATTTCATGCCAGCAATTGTAGCTATATACCGAGAGCATCATTGTTCAGTTTCAATTATAGTTGTGAATGTACTTTTTGGGTGGACCCTATTGGGCTGGGGGGTAGCTATGGTTTGGGCCTGTTTACCTAAAAATAAACAATCATAAATAATATGAGTGATAATAAAGAAACAAAAAGTTGCCCACTTTGTGGGGAGGAGATACTAAATGTTGCGATTCGTTGTAAACACTGCGGAGGTGACCTAAATCACGTCATCGCAGCAGGAAAAGTTGATAATCTAAGAAGCACACTAAAAGAAAAAGTTAAATCTATATATGATAATTCTGGCCTTAAAAGTAAACAGATCTACTGCTGGCCGATTCCTGCAGATAAGTTAGCTTATGCACAAGAAAATTATGCTCTAGGATTAAAAGAAACTGAGGAAGTAATACTACTGGGTGAGAACAAGCAATTAGGGAAACTTTCGGCAGGATTTATTTTAACGGATCATAATTTTTACTATAGTGGCGTTAATGCAGGAGATAATATTTTTTCAGGTTCAAGAAAAGGCTCCGTGCAACTCGATCAGATTAAATCGATGGTCTTTCAGTCAGGAAGGTGGGATTTTTTTGAGTTGAATGGAATGGGTCCTAAGCACTCAGACTTAATCCCATATTATTTTCAGTTTGGAACTTGGGCTGGTATCGGTGTTAGTAAAGAGAGGGAATTTCTTAACAGTCTATTCAAAGAAATACAAAAAACGTTAAACCAGATCGGTGAAAATACATCGATTGCAGCTCATACAAGTTCATCCCAAACGGCAGCGGTGCCTCAGGCTGGAAATAATAATCCAGTCATAGCGGGAGAAAAACCAAAGAAAGGATGCCTGAAATCAGGTTGTTCACTTATTATTGGGGCTTTTATACTATTAATTGGCGTCATTTTTATAATGATTGCGATGCATCACTAAAATCACGCAGGGCAAATAATATTATTTATATGAAAATCTCAAAGGTTGCATATTATGATGTAGAAGCTTTTCACAACAATGGGAAGTTAGTAATACAGTTTCTGCCAGAATATCTTAAGGAAATTCAAAAAAAGCTTTTAGAGAGTGGTTTCGTTGCATCTGAACCAACGGAAGTATTATCTTGGAAATATACAACAGAAGCAGGTCGGTATCTGCAGTTGGTGTTGAAGCAAATTGAAATAGATTATTCAAATAATGCAGTTGGATGGTTTATGTCCCAAGATTGGGAGACCTCAAATTAATCCATCACATCCATGCAATTTAGTAAAAGGTTCAGGATCTTCCGCACGAAATATGCCGTCCTTTCCCCCGTTCCTGATTTCCTGATTAAAATCCTCACATGCTCCATGTCCTCACTTGGTCCAACCGTCAGCGTTCCGTGAAGGTTGATCTGCCGAAGATCCGGCGGATCGTGTAGGTGGCGTTGCCCTGTGTGGATTGACGCCTTGTGCTGACGGAGGTAAGTGTGAGGCATGAATCCTATGGTAGATGATCTTCTCTCCCGCAACAGGGAGGCACTGAAGGAGTTGTGTCATGCCCAGAAGGTGCAGGAACTGGATATTTTCGGTTCGGCAACCACGGCCGACTTTGATCCTTCGCGGAGCGATCTCGATTTTCTCGTGGAGTTTCAGGATCCCGATCGTCCTGGCATTGCCGATCGATTCCTTGGCCTTGCCGAAGGACTGGAACGGATTTTTCAACGGAACGTGGATCTCGTGACCCGTCGCTCGCTTAAGAATCCCGTCTTCATCGGAGCGGTGAACCGGTCCAAGCAGGTCGTCTATGCGGGATGAGGTACTCAAACTCCTGACGGACATCCGTGAGGCACTGGCGGAGATCGATGATTTCGTGGCCGGGATGGATCTTCTCTCCTATGAGGCGGATCCGATGAGAAGGGCCGCTGTGGAGCGTAAGTTCGAGATCATCGGTGAGGCCTGCAACAGGCTCTCCATCCGCGATGAGGAGATGTTTGAGAAAATCACCCACGCTCCGCAGATTATCGGATTCCGGAATCGGTTGATCCACGGATACGACGCCGTCGATCACGCGATCGTCTGGGATGTCGTGAAGCACAAACTCCCCCTGCTCAAGGCAGAGGTGGATCTGTTAATTGGGTAGCCTCTCAAAAGAAGATCATTCTGCTTCTTTTCCAAGCTGTCTCTGCGTTTGCATGCCTGGCCGGTGGTTTTTATCCGTTACGGGAGATTTTATACTCTTTTCCTAACAGCCTTCAGCCTCAACCGCTAACAGCCTTCCTTACTACATCAAGGTTGCACCCATTTCGGCAAGAGGTGAGCGCTCGCCCTTGGTTAGGGAGATGTGGGCGGTGAGTTTCTGGCCACGGAGTTTATTGCGGGTGTGGACGAGGCCGTTCGAGCGGCGGTCGACATAGGGATTATCGATCTGCGCAGGATCGCCGACCATGACGAGTTTGGACCCCTTCGACATACGGGTGACGACAGTCTTGGCCTCGAGTGGGGTGAGTTGCTGGGCTTCGTCGAGGACGAAGAAGCGGTTCGGGATGGAGCGGCCACGGATGTAGCAGAGGGCCTCGATCTCAAGGAGTCCCCGCTGGATGAGCTGCTCGTACGGCTTCAGAGGGGTCTGGCCGACACCATTACCGTTCTCCGGTTGCTGGATGGACTGTTTTTTCTGTTTCTTCCGCTCGGAGGCGTGGGGTGCACCGGGGCCTTCGTTCCGCTGTGGGTGAAGGGGAAGGAGCACCTCGAAGGCGTCGTAGATCGACTGGAGCCAAGGGTGGAGCTTTTCGTTCAGGGTGCCGGGGAGGAAGCCGAGGGTATCGCCCATGGCGACCACGGGACGGCTGACGGTCATGCCATTGTAATCCCGCTGTCCGGTGAGGTAGAGACCTGCGGCGACGGCCATAAGGGTCTTGCCGGTTCCTGCCTGACCGTAGCAGGTGATGAGTGAAATGGAGGGGTCGAGCAGGGCGTCGAGGAAGCAGAGTTGTCCGAGATTCGCTGGGCGAAGCTCAATGCCCCGTGGCATCTGGAGACTCTGGGGAACCTTGAGGCGTTGAAAGTGGCCGTTGCCGATATGGCGGGCGGGCATGAGCTTTTGTTCGGAGGCCTCAAGGAGGACATACTCGTTGATCTCGAGTTTGCCGGTGCGGCTCTCCTCCAAATCGATGCTCTGGGCGCTCCCGAATCGCTGGAGTTCGTGCGCCTCGACCTTGATCTTCAGTATCTCGCCCTCCTCGGCATCCTCGGCTGAGACCTTGTCATTGAGGTAATCCTGGCAGGTGATCCCGAGGGCCATCGCCTTGAGTTGCATGTTCAGATCCTTGGTGATGAGGATGGCAGGGGTCTTCTCCTGATCCTGGAGCGCGAGGCAGGCGGCCATGATCTTGTGATCGACCTGATTTTTGTCGGGGAAGATCTCGGTGAATCTCCTGATCGCTGCAGAAGGACGCTCGGTATGCAGGGCGTCGTTGATAAAGATGCGAACGGTACCACCACCTGCGGTAGGAACTCCGGTGATCACTTTCTTGGTCTGGTGATCAAAGGTCTGGGTCAGGAAGCGATGGACTGTCCGAGCATTCGCACCCCGCTCGGTCTGCTCGTTCTTGAACTTGTCCATCTCTCCGAGGACCTCAACCGGAATGAAGATGTGGTTGTTCTCAAAACGATTCAGGCAGTAGGGATCATGGAGCAGGACATTCGTATCGAGGACGAAGTTCTTCACCGCACTCGCGTTCTTTTTGAGTTTCTTTTTGCCGCTGCCCGACCCTGCCTGAGTTGATGGCAGGAGGATGCTCTGTTCTTCGGAGGTTTCCAGCGGTGCGGTGCGGTGCATGGTGCGTGTTTTTATGATGATGGATTGGGTTGAAGTGAAAGGAGTGAGGAATCAAAAAAATCTGGGAGGCTTCCACAACGCGTGAAAAGACGAAGATGCCTCTGCGAACTCTCCGAACGGAGAAGCTCTAACCACACCGACTCAATCTGGTGGCGGGAGTTACTCAACTCGCTCCTTCTATTTCAGCATAGATAAGGTAGCACAACCTAAAAATTGTGGCGGTTTCGTCTTTTATTAAAAAAGAACCACAACTGGTGGTGGTGACACCCATAACTGCGTATTCAACGTTCACATTTCAAGAATCCCATTTTACACTGATGGGATGCATTCCTTCCGATATGTGGATGGCTCCCTGCGCTGCGAGGGGGTGAATCTTGAAACCGTGGCCTCCGAAGTCGGGACTCCCGCCTACGTCTATTCCGCCGAGACGATTCGTGGGAATTATCGACGGCTCGACGCCGCACTCGCGCCGCTCGGCGACCGGATGATCTGCTATGCAATGAAAGCGAACGGGAATCTCTCCGTGCTGAACCTGCTCGCAAAGGAAGGGGCCGGATTCGATATCGTCTCCGGCGGGGAACTTTTCAAGGTGCTCAAGGCCGGTGGACGAGCGGATCGCTGCACCTTCGCCGGTGTCGGCAAGACCGCCGCAGAGATCGACTATGCCCTGCGTCAGGGTATCTACAGCTTCAATGTCGAGTCGGAGGAGGAACTCGAGATGATCAATGCCGTCGCCGCCAAGGCCGGCTTGGTCGCTCCAATCGCGATCCGTGTGAATCCCGATGTCGATGCGCCGACCCATAAGTACATTTCGACCGGGAAGAGCAAAAACAAGTTCGGCATCGGCCTCGACCGCGCCGCCGCCGTCTATGAGCGCGCCGCCTCGCTACCGAATCTCAAGATCCGCGGCCTTCAGACCCATATCGGTTCCCAGATCCTCAAGGCTCCTCCTTTTGCCGAAGCGGTTCGCAAACTCACCCCGCTCGTAATGGAGCTGAAGGCCAAGCATGGGCTGGAGTTCTTCAGCGTCGGAGGAGGTGTCGGTATCGTCTACCGGGGTGCCCTCTCCAGCGGTGATGCAGCTTGGTGGAAGGGAAGTGGAGAAAACGGATCAGAGTCGGAGGTGGAGCGTCTCGCTCCGGAGACCTATGCCGCCGAGGTGATCGACCCGCTCAAGGCACTCGGACTCCGCATTCTTTTCGAGCCGGGTCGCTTCATTGTCGGGAACGCTGGCGTCCTTCTGACTTCCGTGCTCTACCGCAAGTCGACGCCGACCAAGAACTTCGTGATCGTTGATGCCGGCATGAATGACCTCATCCGACCCGCGCTCTACGAGGGGTACCACGAGATCGAGCCGCTCAAGCAACCCTCATCGGACTCGCTGGAAAAGGTCGATGTGGTGGGACCCGTCTGCGAGAGCGGGGACTTTTTTGCGCAGGATCGCTCGGTGCCAGTGCTCGCTCCGGGCGACCGCATCGCGCTGATGAGTGCCGGCGCCTACGGCTACGTCATGGCCTCCACCTACAATGCCCGGCCTCTTCCGCCCGAAGTCTTGATCGAGGGGAATACGGCGACCGTGGTGAGGGTTCGTCAGACATGGGACGATCTCCTTCTCGGAGAACGCCTGCCCAACATTCAACCTTGAAGAGATGCGGCGAGGTGATACGCTTCGCCCACATCGCCAGGGTAGCTCAGCGGTAGAGCAGGGGACTCATAAGCCCTTGGTCGGGAGTTCGATTCTCCCCTCTGGCACCACTACGACGATCCATCACCCAAGTCACCAAGTACCTTTCCTATGGCAACAAGCAAAGCAGCAGCAAAAAAACACAGCTCCGAACTCAAGCGCAAGCGTCAGAGCATCAAGCGCGAGACCCGCAACACCAGTGTCCTGAGCCGTCTCAAGACCGAGGAGAAGAAGCTCCGTGCAGCCCTCGAGACCGGAGTCGACGAGGTGACCGTGCTGTTCCGCAATTTTGCCTCGGCACTCGACAAGGCCGCCAAGAACGGGGTCATCCACAAGAATGTTGCCTCGCGCAAGAAGAGCCGTCTTAACAGCCGCATCGCCCCCGGAGCCAAGAAAGTCGAAGCTCCGAAAAAGAAGAGCGGTGCCAAGAAAGCCGCTCCCAAGGCAAAAGCCAAAGCCGCAAAGAAGAAGTAATCTTCAGAACGGAAATCGTTTTACAAAAAGCCCCTCCATCAGGAGGGGCTTTTTTATTGAAACGAAGCACTCCCAACTAGTGCCTGACGAAGGCGCAGAGTTCCTCGGTGGTCTGGTAGGCAAGGAACGGGGTCATGAAGTAGACGCCCGGGAAATGATCGAGAACGGCACGGGTGACTTCCTTAGCGATGGAGACTCCCTCCTTCCGTCCCTCGGATCCCTCCAGTCCCTCCATCCTGGCCATGACGTGATCGGGGATCTTGATGCCGGGCACCTCATTGTGCAGAAAGCGGGCCTGACGGCCGTTAAGAAGGGGCCAGACCCCGACAAAGACAGGCACGCCCAAAGAGGCGGTCCGCTTCGCGGTCTCCTCGACCAGGGATGCCTCGAAGACCGGTTGGGTCATCACGTAGCGGGCACCCGCCTTGATCTTGCGTTCAAGGCGCTGGATCTGGGTATCGAGATTCTTGGCATTCGGGTTGAAGGTGCATCCGGCGATCAGGTCGGGTCGGGAGAGCAAGTCGGTTCCGGCCTGCGTGTATCCCTCGTTGAGCCTGCGGATGACTTCCAACAAACCCACCGAATTCACATCATAGACCGAGGTCGCATCAGGATGATCGCCCCCTTTGGCGGGATCTCCCGTCAATGCGAGCACATGGCGCATGCCCATGGCGGCCATCCCCAGGAGTTCGCTTTGAAGTCCGATCACGTTGCTGTCACGGCAGCTCAGGTGAAGGAGAGGGGTGATGCCGCGCTGTTTGAGCATGGCAGCCACGGCGAAATTGCTGACCCTCAGAATCGCCAGGGAGTTGTCAGCCAGGGTGATCGCATCGCTTCCAGCTCTTGTCAGGGCCTCCGCCGCGGCGAAGAACTTCTCCAACGGAAGGGTCTTTGGAGGGTCAAGCTCGGTGACGATCACGGTTTTTCCTTTAGCGATCAGGTCGAGGATACTTTTTTCCGTGGTCTCCGAAGTCGCGGGGGTTTCCTCCGTTGAAACAACGCCGGTTTTCTCTCTTTTGATTGGCTTGAGACCATTCAGCCCTTTGGAAAGTGCCGCGATGTGAAGGGGGGATGTGCCGCAGCACCCCCCGACAAGTGCTGCTCCAGCCTCGGCCATCCTGCGGCCCAGATCGGCAAAGTATTCGGGGTTGGTTCCGTAATCGATCCTTCCTTCCTGATAGCTGGGGCGTCCCGCATTCGGATAAACGGCAAGGGGACGGGAAGGGGCGATCTTTTTAACAAGCCGCAACATAGCCTGGGGGCCGTTGACGCAATTGAGCCCCACCAGGTCCGCCCCATCTGTTCCAAGCTGTTCGAGGACATCGCCGATCCATGCTCCCCCGGGCAGTCGACCGCTCTCGGGAGAAGCGATCAGGGTGATGACGGGCTGGGATCCGAGTGACTTGGCGACCCGCAGGGCAAGCATCAGTTCCCCGGGATCCTGAAAGGTCTCCAACAGAATGAGATCCGCGCCTCCCTCGAGCAATGCCTTGATCTGTTCTTTAAAGAGAGCCTCCGGAAGAAGATCGCCGGCCTCGCCCCGCTGAATCCCCAATGGCCCCACGCTGCCGGCCACCCATGCATGCAAACCCGAAAGGGTCACGGCCTGTTTGGCCAATTCGGAAGCTCTGCGGTTGATCTCGCTTGCATTCTCCCCTAGTCCGAAAGCGCGCAACTTGCGGGCATTTGCGCCGAAGGAATTGGTGGTGATGACGCGCGCTCCTGAGTGGAGATACTCGCGGTGAATTTCGGAGATCTTTTCCGGGTGGGTGATGCAGAGCTCCTCAAAGCAACTTCCCGCCGGCAGACCACGCTCCGCAAGCAGTGTTCCCATGGCGCCGTCCCCGCACAACACGGCCGACTTCAACTCCTCAAGCAGATCAGGAAAGTTCGAGAGGTTCCCCATGGAATTCGATCGAAAGCGTGGCTTAGTTACGCTTTGAGCGCTTGGCCACCAAGTTGACACTGATCGCAAACATCAGTGCCGCGAAGAGAGCGGTCACGATCAGGCCGGTGAGATATCCCGGCGGGATGCCGTTAGCCGCGCCTTCAGAAAAAGCGGATCGAATTGCCGTGACCCCGTAACTGACGGGGTTAAGAGCCCCCACCCAGTAGAGCCATCCGGTGCCGGAGGGCATCGGGAAAAGGGCGCCCGACATCATCCAGAGAGGCATCAGGAAAATGTTCATGATCGCGTGGAATCCCTGTGTCGAGTCCATGGGCCAGGCTACAAGAAACCCGAGGCCTGTCATTGCGAACCCGACAACGATCAACGCAGGCAGAAGGAGGATTGCCTGCTGCCAACCGATCGGCAGACCCGCGAGGGGGGCAAGAACGCAGAAGAGGGCGGCCTGAAGGACAGCGAGCGTCGTGCCTCCAAGGAACTTGCCGAGTGGGATCGCTGCCGGAGAGAGCGGGGCGACCAAGGCTCCCTGCAGGAATCCCTCGCGACGATCCTCGATCACGGAAATCGTGGAGAAGATCGCCGTGAAGAGCATGATGAGCACCAATGTGCCCGGAAAAAAGTAGGCCAGGTAGCTCCCAGCCGCGGCGGCGGAGGTCATGGCCGCAGGATTCCGGAACGAGGGGCCAAAGCCAGATCCCACAAGAAGCCAGAAGACGAGCGGTGTGGCCAGGGCGCCGATGATGCGGTTGCGTTGACGCAGAAAGCGGATGACGTCGCGCCACCAAAAAGCTACTGCGGGAGTCCAGAGAAGGCGTGTCGGTTTCATCGATTGATCAGTGCTTCTTTTTCTTGGCGGGGGCACTCATGTCGGGTTCGAGATCCTGATCGGCGAAGAGGCGGCCGGTTTTTGCAATGAAGACATCCTCAAGGGTTGGTCGGGCGATGCGGAGCGAGACGATTTCCTTCGGGAACTCCCCGGCAAGCCGTGCCGCGAAAGCATAGGCCCCGGAATGTTCGATACGTACCTCCCCCTCGACAACGGTCGCCGGAATTCCGGTCTGGGACGTGATGGATTTCGCCAGTTGATCAGGTCCCGTCTCCTTGGCGGCGCCAAGGCTGATGACATCTCCGCCGATCGCCGACGTGAGTTCCTCGGGAGTGCCTAGGGCAACCAGTTTTCCAGAACTGACAATACCGACCCGGTCCGCACGTGCAGCTTCCTCCATGAGATGGGTGGTGCAGAGGGCGGTGACGCCGTGAGTGCTTCGGAGATTCTCAAGGGCGGCCCAGAGATCAAGGCGGGCGCCGGGATCGAGTCCGGTCGAGGGCTCGTCGAGCAGAAGCACCTCGGGGCGGATCAGCAGGCACTTGGCGATTTCCGCACGGCGTTGAAGTCCCCCGGAGAGAGTCTCGACAATGTCATTGAGGCGATCGGTCAGGTTGAGCGCCTTCACGGCCTCATCGATACGGGATTCCAGTTCCGCACCCTTCAGTCCGTAGAGGGCGCCCCCACAGCGAAGATTTTCCAGGATGCTCAGCTTGCCATCAAGGCTGGGTGACTGGAAGACGACGCCAAGTTTGGAGCGGACCTCGGCCGCTTCGGAGACAACATTCTTACCCGCGATCAGCGCGGAACCCGAATCGGGAAGTGAAAGGGTTGCCAGAATACGGAAGAGCGTGCTCTTGCCTCCGCCGTTGGGCCCAAGAAGGCAGAACAACTCCCCGCAGCGCACATCAAGGGAGATGCCGTCGAGTGCGCGGCGTTCGCCATACCTCTTTATCAGATCGCGGACAATGATGGCATCAGCCGTATGATCTTTTTGATCGCTCATGGAAGATAGAGATTCGTCATCCGAAGGAACGATGGCAAGGATTAGGGAAGGCGCCTAGGGATTCTCAGGCAGGTGAAGTTCGGAAATCGCCCCCATGACCCGGTCGGCCAGATGTTGATAGAGTGCCCGCTCATCGCCGCCATGGTGTTCGGGATCCAACTCGGCATCGGTAAAACGGATCGCTTCCCCGACGACCACCGTGATCGGTGTCAGGGAAATCTTACCCGAACCTTTCGGGAAGGCCTCATAGGATCCGAAGATACGCATCGGTTGTACCGGTGCTCGGGTCTTCGCGATCACCAGGCCGATTCCAGCTTTTGCCGGTTGGAGTTTTCCATCGTTTGATCGTGTCCCTTCAGGGAAGAGAACGACGCCGTTGCCCGATTTGACCGTTCGGATCACGGTCTTGAGCGCCGACATGTCGTTCCCGTCCCGGTCGACAAGGATCACATTGATGTGGGGAAGGAGCTTTCCGAGCAGTGGAATCTGCAGAAGCGTCTTGCGTGCCAGGTAGTAGATACCGCGTCGCGAGCAGATCCCGACCAGCGGTGGATCGAAATAACTCTGGTGATTGGAGGCAAGAATCAGCGGGCCCTCTTCAAGGATCCGTTCAGGATGGATAACCCGGAAGTTGAAGAAAAACCCTGCGGTGATCTTCGAGAGCGTGTACCAGAAGTAGTAGGTGAAGCTCATCATGCGGTGCTGGTCAGCGTCCCCAAGTGGGAGAGCACTGCGGCGATCACCTGTTGCAGGTCGAGATGGGTCGTGTCGATCACGGTGGCCCCCTGCGGGATGATCAGCGGGGCGGTCGTCCGGTTGGAGTCGAGTCGGTCGCGTTCCGCCACGGAGTCGATCTCGCCCTCTTTTGCGCGACGCCGGGCCCGTTCCTCGGGCGAGGCATCGAGGTAGAACTTCCACGGGGTTTGAGGAAACACCACGGATCCGATGTCACGCCCCTCCATCACCAGATCGTGATCATCGGCCAGCGAACGAAGCCTGGCATTGATGAAATTCCGCACGGCCGGAACAGCCGCGATCAACGAGACCGTGGCAGCCACTTCCGGTTCGGAAAGGTGGGGGGTGGCGTCCGCTCCGTCGAGCCTGAGAGTGATGCCTGCGCTCTCCTCGTGGAGAGTGAGTTGACGGGCGACCAACCATGCTTCCACCGAATCCATGGCGATCTTTTCCCCGAGGACACCCCATGCGATTGCCCGATAGAAATGCCCCGAGCTAACAAACAGCCATCCCAGACGGGAGGCAATGCCGCGAGAGACGCTGCTTTTTCCCGAGGCGGCGGGGCCGTCGATGGCGATGACGCGTCCGGCCATGGAGATGATCAGGCTTTCAGGACCGACTCCAGCGTCGCACCGAAGGTGGGGTAGGAAGTGGCGACGCACTCCACCTTTTCAATCACGGTTTCACCCTCGGCGAAGAGTCCGGCGATTGCGAAGGCCATCGCGATACGGTGATCGTGAAAGCACTGGAGGCGCGCGCCATGCAACGGGCGCCCCCCCTCGATGACCATGCCATCCTCGGTCTCGGTGACCTCCGCTCCCATCGCGCGGAGGTTGCCGGCAACGGCCGCGATCCGGTCGGTTTCCTTGACTCGCAATTCCTTGGCATCACGGATGATGGTGGTTCCCCGTGCCAGGGCACCGGCCACGGCGAGGATCGGGAGCTCGTCGATGACGTTAGGAATCTCCGCTCCCGCGATCACGGTGCCGTGCAGTTCACTGCCGACGACCTTCACGGTGCCCAATGGTTCGGCGGCCTGTGGGTCAAGGGGAGAGACGGTTATCTTGGCCCCCATGCGCCGAAGGACGGAGATGACTCCGGTGCGGGTAGGATTGAGACCCACTCCCGGCATGGTGACATTCGATCCCTGTTTGGCGGAGGCAGCTACGAGCCAAAAGGCGGCACTGGAGATGTCGCCGGGCACCGCGAAGTCCCGTGCTTTCAGGCGTTGGGGTCCGGTGAGTGCGATGCGTCGACGGCCGTTCGCATCCGGGGTGCCTAACTCCATAGTGACCCCGAATTCCTGAAGCATCCGTTCGGTATGGTCCCGGCAGGCGGCTGGCTCCACGACGCTGGTCTCCCCGGTGGCGGAGAGTCCCGCGAGCAGGATCGCGCTCTTCACTTGGGCACTTGCAACGGGCATCTCGTAGGAGAGGGGTTTGAGAGACCCTCCCTTGACGACGAGTGGTGGCTTGCCATCTCCGCCTTCTGCATCGAAGGAGGCGCCCATTTCCGTGAGAGGCTTGATGATGCGCCCCATCGGGCGCTTGGAGAGCGATGAGTCGCCTGTCAGGCGTGTCGGGAAGGGGAGTGCTGCGAGGATTCCGGAGAGAAGGCGCATCGTGGTGCCCGAGTTGCCGCAATCGACATCCCCGGTTGGTTGCGAGAAGCGCCCTCCTGTTCCCCCAACGACGAACGTGCCGTTGCCCTTGTGTTCGATAAGCGCCCCGAGGGAACGCATGGCGTTGACGGTCGAGAGGCAGTCCTCCGCCTCCAGAAAACCGGTGATCGTGCTTGTCCCCTCGGCAAGCGCCGCGAACATGGCGCTCCGATGCGACATGCTCTTGTCACCCGGAATGGTGATGGTGGAGCAGATTGGACCGCTACGACGGACGGTGAAGGTGTTCATGGAAAATTTCTAAATGGTTTCGTCCGGGGAAGGCAGAGGAAGCGAATCGCGATGTTCCTTTGCTTTGGTCAAAAAATCGAGAATCGAGTCGGCTTTTTCCTGCTCCAAGGTGGATGCCAGGGAAAGGAGTCTGCCGGACATCTCTCGAAGAGCCTTGGACACTTCATCCCGGTTTTCGATCAGAATGCCCGCCCAGAGTGAGGGGTCGCTTGCAGCCACCCTGGTGGCATCGCGGAAGCTTCCACCCGCCAGCAGTGCCGAATCCGCGGGCAGGGATGAGGCGACGAGATCGACGAGGATGAATGCAAGTGCATGCGGAAGGTGACTCACGTGGGCGACCAGATGGTCGTGCTCCTGAGGGGAGAGGGTGGTGATGCGTGAGCCGAGTAAGGTCCAGAAAGTGGAAACAGTGCGGAGCGCTTCAGGATCCGTCTCCTCCGTGGGAGTGATCAGGCAGGGTGCGCCCGAGAAAAGATTCTCACGTGCGGCTCCGATTCCCGAGCGCTCGCTCCCGGTCATGGGGTGGGATCCGACAAATTTTCCCCCAAGGATCGGTTCAAGTTGATCCACCACGCAGACTTTCACGCTACCGGTGTCCGTCACCACGGTGGTGTCATCCAAGTGAGGTGCGAAGGAAATCGCCAGATCTTTCATGGCCTGAACCGGAGTGCAGAGCACGACCAGATCGGCTCCGCGAACAGCTTCCGCCGTATCGGTCGACACGTTGTCGGCCAGACCTCGGGTGCTGACCTCCCGCAAGTCCCGTTCGCTGCGGGACCAAACCGAAATCCTCGCCTTCGGGGAGTGGCTTCGAAGAGCCATGGCGATCGAACCGCCGATCAGGCCCGGTCCGAAAATGGCAACCTGCCCGAACGGCATCCCCGATTCCTTCACAGCCGGAGAGCTCACGTGGAGCGGATCAGGGAACGAGGAAGATTTTTCCGGAGTAGGGATCCTTTACCTCGGAGCCTGGAGGAAAACCTCGCACATCCACGTATCCGGCGTTTGGCGAATGTGGGCTCGTCACGTAACCAGGTTTTCCCGGAACCGGTGTTCCGTAGGGAAGATCACGGGGGGCCGCCGCGGGAACCGGGGTTGGTGTGGCAAAAGGATTGGCGGGGCTTGTTATTGCATTGGTCACCGCGCCATTCGTGTCGACTAAGGAGGCATTGGTGTCGGTGAGGGCATTCGTCGACACCCCGTTCGTTGCGGACTGGATGTCGGTCACCTCGGCGGTGGCATGTCTCTTCCTCGGGGAAGGAGTCTCGGTGTCTGCACAGCCGGCAAGGATGACGGTCAGAAAGAGAGGTAGAAAGCGGAGTGACTGTTTCATCGTGGTGGCGTCGTTAGGTGATCTCCCATTTGCCCCGGCACTTCAATGTTTTTCAGCGCAAGCCAGGACTTTGATCCCGGGCCATGACGTGTGACGAAAGCGTCACATCGAGAATTTCTGTTGCCAAAGCCTTTCAACACAACCATAGGTTAAGCCGAAGTTCGATGATAGCGATTCAGGCAATGCAGGTTCCCCGCAGGTCGGGAGGACTGCTCCAGACCACTCAGGTGAGCGGCTGGTGCATTCCAAGAAGCAGCCGTCAGCGTAACAGGAACCAACAAAAACAAGCAGTATGAAGTTATATATCGGGAATCTTCCCTTCTCAGCAACCGACGCCGACCTCCGCGAGGTTTTCGGCGCTCACGGCACCGTCACTGACGCGATTGTCATGATGGACCGCGTCACCGGCCGCTCACGCGGATTCGGATTCATCACCATGAGCAGCGACGACGAAGGTCGTGCCGCAATCACCGCCCTTAGCGGTGCAGACATGGGCGGTCGCAACCTCACCGTCAACGAAGCCCGTCCGATGGAGGATCGTCCTCGCGGCGGAGGCGGTGGTGGTGGTGGATATGGTGGTGGTGGCGGAGGCGGAGGCGGCTACCGTGGTGGTGGCGGAGGCGGCGGTGGATACCGCGGCGGTGGTGGCGGAGGCGGCTACCGTGGTGGTGGCGGAGGCGGCGGTGGATACCGCGGCGGTGGCGACGATCGTGGTGGATACCGCGGTGGCGATGACCGTGGCGGCCGTCAGGACTACCGCTAAGTCATCGAGTCTCCAGTAGACTTTTTTAAGAAAGGCCCGGGAGGAAACTCCCGGGCTTTTTATTTTAATTGCCCGCCGCTTTCAAAATTCCGGCGGCCTTGTGGAGGGTTTCCTCCCATTCCTTTTCCGGAACTGAGTCTGCGGTGATACCTGCGCCGACATGGAACTCGGCCCTGCCATCCCTGATGACCAGGGTGCGGATCGCGATGTTGAACTGGCTTTCGCCGTTATAGCCGAAGTATCCGATTGCGCCGGTGAAGAGGCCGCGTGGCGTTGTCTCCAGTTCGCGGATGATTTCCAGGGCACGTTTTTTTGGGGCACCTGAGATCGATCCTCCCGGGAAGCAGGCTGCCACGGCAGCGACATGCGATACCTCCTCGCGGAGGGTGCCTTCCACCGTGGAAACGAGGTGAAAGACCTGGGCATAGCGTTGCAGTTCCAAAAGGCTTGGAGTCTGTACGCTCCCGAATTCGCAGACGCTCCCGAGATCGTTCCGCTCCAGATCGGTGATCATGATCAGTTCCGCGATCTCCTTCGGGGAGGAACGCAGTTCGCTGGCCTCCTGCTCATCTTCGGTGGTTGCCTGACGCCGGGGACGAGTTCCCTTGATAGGGCGCGTCGAGATCCGCCTGCCGCATATCTTGAGGAAACATTCCGGAGAGCTAGAAAGGATCGTCTCGTCTCCCAAGGAGAGATAGGCTGCATGGGGAGCCGGAGAGGATCTCCGTAATGCGAGGTAGAGAGGCCAAGGATCACCGGAACACTCGGCTGAGAGGCGATGGGCCAGACAGACCTGATAGATGTCTCCTGCCGCAATATACTCCTGCGCGCGCTGAACAATCCGCACATACTCCTCTCTACACATGTCGGAAATGAAATCCAGAGCGGGCTGGGTAACTTCTGTTGATTCATCCCGGGACAAGGCAATGGAGTCCGCGATCTGAAGGTGATCGTAAAAACCAAATCGGAATGATCCGTCGAAGCGGAAGTAACCGATGGCGGCACCATCGGCCAGGGCCCCGCCAGACGAGATGAGCTTTCTGGATTCCAGTTCCTCTTCGAGGCGGTGCCACTCCGAGGCGCCCCCCTCCATGATGAGATCAGGATTCTCCGCCAAGAGCGACATTCCCCCCTCATGATCCAGGGAGGAGTCGAGCCAGATAAAGCCCTCCTTTTGACGGGGAGTAGCTATGGTAACATGGGACTGCTTCACGGTCATGCTCGGCACATCTTGCCATCACCTCGCATTTTTGGTTCTTTGACAAGAACTTGGCTCGCCTAGTCTTTCAACTCGTCATCCCTCATCCCATGAACCAACGATTTCCTTTCTACTTGCTCGCTCTCCTTTGTCTTGGCGCCTTGACCAGCTTTTCGGCTTCCGCGCAGGATCAGTCCTCCTCTAATGCGTCGGCTCCGGCCCCGCTGCAGCTTCAGGATAACGCCGCTCCCGGGGCGACTCCCGCTCCGTCGCTCTTTGCACCTGCGACGCCGGTTGCCTCACCCTCTTCCGCCCCGGCAACCGATGGATCTGCGTCAAATTCCGCAACAGATGCGGCTGCATCCACTAATGCGCCGGCCCCGACTCCGGATCCGCTGGCTCCCGCTCCGAATTCCGGCGTCGGCTCTCCCGGGCAAAATCCCCCGGCCAGCGATCCGAATTCGCTGATCCCGCCTCCGATCGAGCCCCAGCAGCCTTCGCCGATCAATGCTGCCGGCAACGAGGAGAAGCAGCGACAAGACCAGAAAGCCAAGTATTATGCTGCCAAAGTGAAGGCCGATAAGGAGGAGGGCCTAGCCTCGCTGCTTGTCAAAAGTGACAGGGCCAAGAGCGATGAGTCCAAGCGTGAGATCCTTCGCGAGTACTATGACCTCCTTGCCAAGCGGATGAAGAAAATCGACCCTTCGATTTCGGAGTGGATCGACACGATGCATGCCGCGTATCTGCGACGTCTGCAGCAGGTGCGTGTGGAACCAAGCATATCCGCCGCGCTACCTCCATCGCCTGATGGTTCCGCCGCACCTTCCTCCTCCCCCTCCGAGACTCCAGGTCATCACAAGAAAAAGAAAAAAACGGATGATGACTCCGCCGCCTCTCCGACACCGACTCCCTCCAAAAAATCCTCCAGCAAAAAGGATTCCGGAAACGAATAAGAAGGACGTAGTCCGTAATACGGTTGCCGACAGAGAGTGATGCAGGGGTTTGTTCATCTCCTGCTCCAGGTGTTGCTTTGGGGATTCGTGATTCCAATGCTGGGACTCTGCTTCGTTCACTCCCTCTTTAACATGCGGTTGCTCCGTAGGCTGAAGCCGACGACCGTAATTCTTCCGTCGGGCGATGGACCACAGGATGTCTCAGTGCTTGTTCCGGCTCGCAATGAGGAGCGGCGGATCCGTGACTGCCTTTCCTCCCTGATCGCACAGGAGCCTCCGGTCAGGGAAATCATTCTTCTTGATGACCGCTCCACGGATCGGACCGCCGGAATTGCCAGGGAACTCGGCTTCAGCGATGAGCCGGGCAGTAGGCTCCGTATCATTCATGGAGAGGAATTGCCCGAGGGATGGGTCGGTAAAAACTGGGCCTGCCACCAGCTCTCTCTCGCTGCTTCCGCAGAGAGCGGATATCTGCTGTTCACGGATGCCGACACGATTCATGTGCCTGCGTGCATCGGGGCCTCGCTGACTCATGCCGTGTCGACAAGGGCTGATCTTCTCTCGCTTTGGCCTGATCAGATCACGGGTAGTTGGTCCGAGAAATTGGTGATTCCCCTCGGTTACCTTCTCTTCATGGCTTTCCATCCGTTTCCGCTTCTCCGATTGCTGCAGGAGCAGCCAGCGCTTGCCGCACGCTGGGGATTCACTCGCATGCGGTTGGCCGCGCTTGGTGCTGCCAACGGACAGTTTCTTCTTTTTCGACGCCATTCCTATGATGTCCTCGGGGGGCACAAGGCCCTGAAGGATCACTTGGTTGAGGATATTGCCTTCGGGCGACGCGTGGCATCTCGAACCGGCGAGGGGATGCGCCTGGTGAATGCCGATGGCATCGATCTTCTCAAATGCAGAATGTATTCCGGCTTTTCGGAGCTCTGGGAAGGTTTCTCCAAGAATCTCCGGCCTGTCTTCGAGGAGTCCCGAGTCGGCTTTGCTCTCTTCGGGGTGGTGATTTTCAACCTCTTCCTGATTCCCTTCCTGTTGATGATATGCGGAGGCTCTTTGCTATCGGCGGCGCTTCTCGCCGTGGTCCTGATCATGGCAATGCGGTTGATGATCACGATTCGGTTCCAGACTTCATGGATCGGATTCATTGCACACCCGTTCGCCGTTATCCTGGCCCTGATGATCGCGCTCAACAGTTGGAGGCTCTGTCAGGGAACCGGGGTGAGTTGGAAAGGACGCAACTATTCCGGCAAGACACGCTCTGTTCTTGATTGAAATCAGCTTGGGGAACTTCCTGTGTGAAAAAATCGGACCGTATCGAGGAATTTGTCCGGGGACTCAACGCAATGTCGGGTGATGGGAGGTTCGATGCCCACTATCTCGGGTACTTTGAGTGCTTCAACTCGGGGAACTACTACGAGGCTCATGATGTGCTGGAGCATCTCTGGCTCAGGGAGGGACGCCAGGCTCCGGACTATGCCTACTACAAGGGACTGATCCAACTCGCGGGAGGATTTGTTCATCTCAAGCTCCAGTCTGCCCATCCCGGCCATCCCAAGCATGGTCGGCGACTGCAACCCGCGCGACGTCTCTTTCTTTTGGCGGAGGCAAATCTGGCATCGTACGAGCCGTGGCATCTCGGGTTGGAACTGCACGATGCGATCAGCCTCGCTTGCAGAATGCGGCTTCTTCTAGAAGAGTCGGAGTGCTCACGGAATCCGTGGAATCCCGAAAGACTTCCGCTGCTTCCGATTCCCGTTGCCAGAAAAGGCTCCGATTAAGCACAACTAGACGATACTCCTCTTCCCGTGTTTCGCTCCTATCACGCCCGCATCAAGAATCCCCGGCTTGCCTTGGCAGTGGGAATTGCCGTCGCCGTGATCCTGCAATGCTGCGGCGGAGTGATCGACCCTTACACGACGCAGGTCATCGTTTTTGCCGCCATCAACGTGATGCTGGCTGTCTCGCTGAATCTTGTGATGGGGGAGACGGGTCAGTTTTCCCTCTGCCATGCGGCCTTCATGGCGGTCGGCGCCTATGCCTCGGCGTTGCTCACCGGCAAGGCTCTGCCAGCACTCTTTCCCCACCTCGCATGGACCGGTGCTTCCTGGGCTTCGCAGCTGACATTTCTTCCGGTCCTGATCATTGCAGGGATTATTGCCGCTTTCGCAGGACTGATTGTCGGGGGACCGTCGCTCCGCCTGCGGGGAGATTATCTCGCGATGGTGACACTCGGTTTCGGTGAGATCATCCGTGTCCTGCTCCAGAATACCAATGCCGTCGGGGGTGCCCGGGGTATGGAGGGAATCCTTCCCGCGACCAATCTCTTCTGGGCCGTCGGAGCGGCAGTCGTGACCCTCTACACGATGATTGCACTCGTCCGCTCAACCTATGGTCGGGGATTTCTAGCCGTGAGGGACGACGAGATCGCAGCCGCAGCCATGGGGATCGACACGACGCGGTTCAAGGTCACGGCTTTCGTGATCGGGGCCTTCTTTGCGGGAGTCGCGGGCGCTCTATATGCCCATGCGGTGGAGTTCATTAGCCCCGAGGGGTTCAACTTCCTGCGGTCGTTCGAGATCATTGTGATGGTGATCCTTGGCGGACTCGGTCGCCCCGTGGGGGTTGCCGTCGCCGCGATCATGATCACCCTGCTCAACGAGTGGTTGAGGGATCTTTCGCAGTACCGGATGGTCGTCTATGCGCTGATCATCATTCTTTTCATGATTTTCCGGCCGATGGAATCCTTGGCACCTTTCCTGAGCAGGCTTGTCCCGCGCCAGTTCCGGAAAACAAAAGTCCCCGAAGCTGCATGAAGGCCACCCAAGCACTCCTTGAAGTCAGGAAATGCTCCCTCCGCTTTGGAGGAATCGCTGCGCTGACCGATGTCTCGATACAAATCAACGGCGGCGAGTTGTTGGGATTGATCGGCCCGAATGGGGCCGGAAAGACCTCGCTCTTCAACATCCTGACCGGGGTTTACAAGCCAACCGAAGGTGAGATCCTCTTCGAAGGGAAGCGCGTGGCCGGCCTCCCCCCCCACTCCATCAATGCGCTCGGGATGGCGCGGACGTTCCAGAATATCCGACTCTTCGGTTCGCTCGATGTAGGAATGAATGTGCGCACCTCCTTCATCGCGCGCCTGCGCAACGGTCTTATCAATACGGTGCGCCGCGGGAATTCCTTCCGCGACGAGGAGGAGGAGATTCAGGAAGAGGGGCGTCGATTGCTTGCTTATTTCGGTCTCGAGGAGGCTTCCGCCCATCCCAGCCGCAGTCTTCCCTACGGGGATCAACGGCGCCTTGAGATTGTCAGGGCCTTGGCCACCAAACCTCGTCTTCTTTTGCTGGACGAGCCTGCGGCCGGAATGAATCCGACCGAGAAGGAGGAGCTGAAACAACTGATTGCAAGGATCCGCGGGGAGTTCGGGACGGCTGTGCTGCTCGTGGAGCATGACATGAAGGTTGTCATGGGAATCTGCGAGCGACTTTATGTGCTGGATCAGGGAAAGGTGCTTGCCGCCGGAACCCCCTCAGAGATCCGCGCCGATCCCAAGGTGATCGCCGCCTATCTCGGAACAAGCCACGATGAGTAGGTATGAGTAACGATACGGAGAAAGCGATGTTGGAAATCACCGGGCTGGAGGTCCGCTACGGAGGTATCCGTGCGCTAAACGGACTCTCGCTGAAGGTGCCGCAAGGCAGCATCATCACGCTGATCGGAGCAAATGGCGCCGGCAAATCGACCACGCTCAGGACGATATCAGGCCTTGTTCCTGCGTCCGCCGGATCGATTTGCTTTGATGGAAGGGAGATCACCGGTTGGGCAGCCCACCGGATCGTAGCCGGCGGCCTTGCCCATGTCCCTGAGGGGCGACTTGTCTTCCCTGATCTGACCGTGAAGGAAAATCTCATGATGGGTGCCTATCTGCGCCGTGATCGCAAGGAGATCGCCGACGATCTCGAGTGGGTGGGGGAGTTTTTTCCCCGGCTAAAAGAGCGCATTTTCCAGCGGGCGGGAACGCTCAGCGGTGGGGAACAGCAGATGCTGGCAATCGGCCGCGCCCTGATGGGGAGGCCCCGATGCCTGATGCTGGACGAACCGTCGCTCGGGATCGCCCCCCTGCTTGTGGAGACGATTTTCGAACGATTGGTTTCACTGAACAGGGAGCGCGGGATGACGATGCTGCTGGTCGAGCAGAATGCCTCGTTGGCGCTGAAAGTGAGCGACTACGCCTATGTTCTCGAGACAGGGCACATCCACTTGGAGGGCCCTTCACCCGAGATCAAGAACCGACCCGAGATCCAGGCGGCCTATCTGGGGCATTGAGGCCTTGCCCTGTGGCGGTTCCCTAGGCTACCTAGGGAGGCTATGGTTTTTTCCGCAACAGCCTTTCTCCCCCTTCTTCTGGACGCCGCAACCCCCGCCGGGGCGCCCGCTCCCAACCCGCTCACCCAGTTTGTCCCGCTGATCTTTATCGGCCTCATCTTCTATTTCCTCCTGATTCGTCCCCAGCAGAAGCAGCGCAAGGAGCAGCAGAAATTAATCGAATCGATCAAGACCGGAGACAAGGTGGTGACCAGTTCCGGGATTTACGGCATGATTTCCAACGTGAAGGAGCGCACCGTTCTCTTGAAGGTCGCTGACAACGTGAAGATTGAAATCGACAAGGCTGCCGTAGCCACCGTCCTGGATCGTTCTTCCGAGGGAAGCAGTGAGGAATCTTCCTCTTAGTTCATTTTTCCCTGACGGAATATCCCGGGTTATCAAGACACCTTTGTTGTCCCCAAGCCTCCAAGCCTCAAGTTTTTAAGTCATGACTCCACTGCTTACATTTTTCTTCGGATTATTGATCCTCGGTCTCTTCGCCTGGTACTTCTCCACGGAGAGTGACGGCAAGAAGCGCTGGCTCGGTGCTGTCCTGACACTCCTTCTGTTGCTCTTCTGCCTTGATTCGGCAACCCCTCCCGCGAAGAAGATCCGCCTCGGCCTCGACCTGCGCGGTGGAACGTCATTCCTCTTGCAGTTGGTCCCTCAGAACGATCAACCGATCACCGCCGACATGCTCCAGCAGGCGGTCGAAGTCATCCGCAAGCGTGTCGACCCAAATGGAGTTGGGGAATCGGACATTCAGCCTCAAGGAACAGATCGAATCATGGTTCAGATCCCTGGGTTGGATCCTGAACAGATTCAGGAGATGAGGGCACGGTTACAACAGGTGGCAAAGCTGGAATTTGCCGAAGTACACCCAAACTCCGCTGCTCTCATCGCCCAAATCGACAAGGGCGATGCAATCCTCCCCCCGGGGTTTGTCATTAAGGAGCATGTTCAGAACATTCAGGGCAAGGATATCACGGAACGCCTCCTCGTGAAAAAGGAGGCTGATTTAACTGGTGAGCATGTTAATCGAGCCTTCGCCTACTTTGACCAACAGGGATACGGGGTCTCGCTCAATCTTGATGGGGATGGAGCCAAGACCTTCTTTGAGTTGACCACCCAACTCGCTCCACATCAGGGACGTCTTGCGATCCTGCTGGATGGTAAGGTTGTGACTGCGCCGTCGGTCAAGGGTCCCATTGCTGGTGGTCAGGCCCAGATCACTGGAAACTTCAAGGAGAAGGAAGCCCGCGAACTCGCCAGTGTCCTGGAGAATCCCCTCCGCACCCCGGTGACGATCGAAGAGACCCGCAGTGTCTCCCCCACGCTTGGTCAGGACTCGATTCGTAGCGGCGTGCTTTCCGGATTAGGGGGCCTTGCTCTTGTGATGCTTTTCGTTCTTTTTTACTACCGCCTTGCAGGGTGCGTAGCTTTTTTTGGTTTACTAATTAATATTGTTATTCTGTTCGGCATGATGGCTATGGGTCACTTTGTCCTGACCCTTCCGGGAATCGCCGGTATCATCCTGACAATCGGACTGGCGGTGGATGCCAACGTGCTGCTCTACGAGCGTCTCCGTGAGGAACTGGGCGCAGGCAAATCGCTCGGAGCGGCGATCGACGGCGCCTACAACAAGGCCTTCAGCGCGATCTTCGACGCCAATGCCACGACGTTGATCACGGCATTCATTCTTTTTAAACTAGCAACAGGACCTGTGCAGGGATTTGCGATTACGCTGATTCTCGGAATCGTCGCCTCCCTTTTCTCGGCGATCCTCTTCACTCGGACGGCCTTCCGCTGGATGATGAAATTTGCCGGTCTCAAGCGTCTCACGATGGCGAACTTGGCCCCGAGCCATCAGTTCAACTTCCTTGGCAAGCGCGTGATTGCTGTCTTTGTCTCCCTTGTTCTGATCGGCGGATCGATCGCCTTTTTCGCCATCCGCGGCGCCAATAATTTCGGTATCGATTTCCGAGGCGGTGACCTGCTTGTCATCGACTCCCAGCCAGCGCTCAGTGTGAACGAGGTGCGAAACGCTCTAGCTCCACTTAACCTTAAGGAGGAGACGATCCAGCTCGAACAGGCTGGAACCAAACAAATGCTTGCGATCCGCAGTGCCGAAGATACCGCCTCAAGAATATTCGAGCAGTTGACGCATGCTTTTCCTGAACGAAAACTCACCGCTGCGCAGCAGGAGAAAGTAGGTGGAAAAATAGGTAAAGAATTTGCCAAGAAGGCACTGCTGGCACTCGGCCTCGGCATGATCGGCATTCTGGTCTACGTGACGCTTCGCTTTGAATTCTCGTTTGCGGTGGGTGCGCTGGTGGCGCTTCTCCACGACGTGATCATCACGGTCGGTGTCTTCTCCCTTACCGGAGGCGAGCTCTCCCTCGTGATGGTGGGCGCGATCCTGACGATCGCCGGTTACTCGATCAACGACACCATCGTGGTTTACGACCGTATCCGCGAAGGCCTCCGCAACCGAACTGGCGGAAGCGTCGAGGCACTCATGAACCGTAGCATCAACGAGACCCTCGGACGCACCATCCTGACCGGCGGCATGACGCTCCTCTCGGTGGCGACGCTCTTCTTCTTCGGCGGCGCGGTGCTCAAGGACTTCGCCTTCGCGATCCTTATCGGAATTCTGGTCGGAACCTACTCCTCCGTCTTCGTCGCCTCACCGATCGTTCTCTGGTGCTCCAAGTGGGGCGCCAAGAAAGCCGCTGCCGGAAAGTAAAAGCCTTTGCTCTGCATCAGCCCTCAGTCTTCAGCCCAAACACCTTTCCACATGTCACTTCTCGTCCTTGGTTCCATCGCTCTCGACACCGTTAAGACTCCCATCGAGGAGCGGGCGGATATCTTGGGCGGATCAGCCTCTTATGCCTCAGTGGCGGCAAGTTTCTTCTCTCCGGTGAATCTGGTGGGAATCGTCGGTGATGATTTTCCAACGGAGAACATCGAGTTTTTCAAGAATCGGAATGTGGACCTGACGGGACTGCAGGTTGTCCCCGGAAAAACCTTCCGCTGGTCCGGTGAATACCTGTGGGACATGAATCAGCGCGAGACCCGCTCGGTGGAACTCAATGTTTTCGAAAATTTCACCCCCGATCTTCCCGAGCCTTACCGCTCGGCCAGAATGGTTCTTCTCGGTAATATCGCCCCGGCACTTCAGCATCATGTGCTGGATCAGTTGACCCGACCCCATTTCGTCATCGCCGACACGATGGATCTCTGGATCAACATCGCCAAGGAGGAGTTGTTGCGCCTGATTGCCCGTGTGGACATGCTGATCCTGAACGATGGAGAGGCGCGTGAACTCACCGGTGAGACCAGTCTGATCAAGGCGGGTCGCCGCATCCGCGAAATGGGACCCTCGACCGTCGCGATCAAGAAAGGCGAACATGGGTGCCTCCTCTTCGGAGACGGACAGTTCTTCAGTTGCCCTGCCTATCCCCTCGAGGACATTCAGGATCCGACCGGCGCCGGGGATTGTTTTGCGGGCGGTCTTGCCGGATACCTCGCAAGCCGCCACTTCAGTGATGAAGAACTCTCAGAAAAGAAGGAAATCCCTTTTGAGCATCTCCGTCAGGCGGTGGTGGAGGGAAGCGTGATCGCGAGTTTTAACGTCGAGTCCTTCAGCATGGATCGTCTCAGGACAGTGACAAAGTCCGATATCGCCGAGCGCTACGAGATCTTCAGGACGCTCAGTCGGTTCGAGGCTCTTTGATTCGGCAATCGCTTGGTTAGGAAGACCTTGTCGTCTCAGCGATTGGGACTCATGGTGACGGCATGAACAAGAGCCTCAAGCCCGCCGCCGCTGGAAGCCTCTCCGCCTCCGTGCTTCTGGCCTCCGAGGACCTTTATCCGCTTCTGGAATGCCGGCATTGCGATCCTCATCGGATCCTTGGCGTGCGCAAGGAGGAGTCGGGCCGGACGGTTGCCCGGGTTTTTTATCCAGGGGCAGCAAGTGCTGCACTCAGTTTCATCAACGGAGAGAAACTTCCCCTGACCAAGGTACATGCCGATGGCTTGTTCGAGGCTGATAGCTTGAAGCAGATGCCCTCGAATCCTCGGGACTACGTGATCGACATCACGTTGGCAGATGGTTCGACCCGGCACGACAGTGACCCTTATGCTTTTTCCCCGACCCTCGGGGAACTGGATCTTTACCTCTTTGGCCAAGGGGAGCACTTGGAAGCCTACAAGGTTTTTGGGGCGCACCCACGCGAGATGGAAGGTATCCAAGGCACCGCGTTTGCCGTGTGGGCGCCCAATGCCCAGCGTGTGAGCGTTGTCGGGGATTTCAACTCATGGGATGGGCGGCGCCATCTGATGAGGCGCCTCGGAGGGTCCGGTGTCTGGGAGATTTTCATCCCGGACGTCGGCGAGGGCACCCATTACAAATTCGAAATCCGCGGTCCCCACGGGGATGTCTTTTTGAAGACGGATCCTTTCGGATTCTTTGCCCAGCATGATCTCCGGACCGCCTGCATGGTGACCGATCTGCGACGTTATCGTTGGACTGATCGTGACTGGATGGAGCGGAGGGCGGTAAGAAATGCCTACGAGGAGCCGATGTCCGTCTACGAGGTCCATCTCGGATCCTGGCGCAGACGGCCCGAGGAGCAGGATCGACCCCTCAGTTACCTGGAGCTTTCCAAGGAATTGGTCGATTACGTGAAGGAGATGGGATTCACCCATGTGGAGTTGCTTCCCGTCATGGAGCACCCCTTCGACGGATCGTGGGGCTATCAGGTGGTGAATTTCTACGCTCCCAGCAGCCGCTTCGGATCACCCGATGAATTCCGGCACCTCGTCGATGCGCTTCACCAGGCAGGCATCGGGGTCATTCTGGATTGGGTGCCGGGACACTTCCCCAAGGATGCCCATGGCCTTGCCCGATTTGATGGAACGGCTCTCTACGAGCATGAGGATCCGCGGTTGGGAGAGCATCGTGATTGGGGGACGCTGATCTTCAACTATGGCCGCAATGAAGTCCGGAACTTCCTGATCGCAAACGCTCTCTTCTGGCTGGATGAGTACCACATTGACGGCCTTCGCGTGGATGCCGTCGCCTCCATGCTCTACCTCGACTATTCACGCAATGCCGGCGAATGGATTCCAAACCGCTTTGGCGGACGCGAGAATCTCGAGGCGATCGAATTTTTGAAGGGATTCAACACCGCCTGCTATTCCCGTCATCCGGGAATCATGACGATCGCAGAGGAGTCCACGGCGTGGCCCGGTGTTTCAAAGCCCGTCTACGACGGGGGTCTCGGCTTCGGTTTCAAGTGGAACATGGGTTGGATGAACGACTCGCTGCGGTACATCGCCCGCCCGCCGATTCATCGCAAGCATCATCAGGGAGAAATCACGTTCTCCATGCTCTACGCGTATCATGAGCACTTTGTCCTGGTACTGAGCCATGACGAGGTGGTGCACGGAAAAGGGTCACTGCTCAATAAAATGCCCGATGATGACTGGCAGAAGGCGGCGAACCTGAGGATGTTCCTGAGCTGGATGTGGACTCATCCTGGCAAAAAGCTTCTGTTCCAAGGATGCGAAATCGGACAATGGCACGAGTGGGATCACTCCCAAAGCATCGACTGGCATCTGCTGGAGCATCAGCCCCACGCGGGAATCCAGAAATTGGTTGGCAGACTGAATGCGATTTACCGCGAGGAGTCGGCTCTCAGCATTCTTGATGATCGAGCCGAGGGATTCGAGTGGGTGGACTTCCACGATGCGGAGAACACGGTCTGGTCATTCCTTCGCAAGGCGCCTCCCGGCAGGGGTAGCGATCTGCTTGTCGTTGTCAATGCAACCCCCGTCGTGCGTCACGGATACCGCCTCGGCGTCCCGCTTGCTGGAGCCTATAGCCAGCTCCTGAATTCAGATTCGCTGGAATTCGGGGGAAGCGGATGTATGCCAAACACTAACATTGAATCATCCGAAGTTGCCGCCCATGGCAGACAGAACTCGATCGAGTTAACACTCCCTCCGTTGGCCGTTTTGATCCTGAAAGTCCCTTGAGGATCTTTTTTAGGATTCCTTAAGAGATTCATCGGGATTTCACTTCCAAGACGGCATTGATTTACAACTGTCGGGAAGTGTTAGAAAACTGAAATCAGCACTTGACCAGAGGACATCGCAAATCCATCTTGCCACAGCTAGGAATCACAAAAATTTAACAACACCCCTATGAAAACACTTAACACCCTGCGCAGCAAAATCGCTGCCTTCACCCTCATCGAACTGTTGGTGGTTATCTCGATCATCGCAGTTCTCGCCTCGCTTGCCCTTCCGGCTATTACCGGCGCTTTGGTCAAGGGGCAGATCACCCAGACCACCAGCAATTACCGCCAATTATATATCCTTACCCAGACCGCTTCGCTTGATAACCAACAGGCAGGCACCACCAATGCAGGATTTCCCGGTGATGTTGGTGGCGCTGCTGGATGGAGCAATGGACTCATCAACGCAGGTTATATCAGCAATACAGCATTTCTTTCCCTCTTCAACGTAAAGGGTCTTCCTAGCACAACCTCTGTTTACGGTGTTGGTAGCGGCAGTGGTTCACAGGATGTCTTTCTCAGCACGGCTAATATTTCGAATGGTGCCGTTGCAAACGTTTCGCCCTATAATTTGAAGGGTGGAGCGCTCGTGACTGTAGGGGGTGCCTCCTACTCAGTTGTTGGCACCAATATTAACACGAACAATTACTCCTTCAGCACTAACTAAGAAGGTTTCTTTCAGCTAAAAGGGAGCCTTTAAAAAGGCTCCCTTTTTTTGTCTCTCGACACTTCCCTGACCTTTCGGTGACATACATTTACTGCCATGTCTTCCAAATCCAACTCCAAGAAAACCAAAGCCTCCAAACCCGCTGCTCAAGGCAGCTCAAGGGGTGAGCGTGGTGTCGTCATGAACGGGGCAGAGATACTTGTCGCCTCGTTGGAGCGTGAGGGGGTGGATTATGTTTTTGCCTATCCGGGAGGTTGTTCGATGCCGATCCATCAGGCGCTGACCAAGTCAAAAAAGATCCGCACCATCCTTCCCCGACACGAACAGGGGGGGGGATTTGCTGCCGAAGGATATGCCCGTGTGACGGGTAAGGCCGGTGTCTGCATGGCTACGTCAGGACCCGGTGCTACGAACCTGGTGACATGTATCGCCGATGCCTACATGGACTCTGTGCCTCTCGTTGCAATCACTGGACAGGTTCCCCAAGAGATGATCGGCCGCGGTGCCTTCCAAGAGACCGATTTCTTCGGAATGACCCTGCCGATCGTGAAACACAGTTATCTGGTCTGGGATATCAATGATATTCCTCGGATCATCAAGGAAGCATTTCATATCGCACAGAGCGGCCGACCAGGTCCCGTGCTGGTTGATATTCCCAAGAATATTCAGAACCAAACGGCACAGCCGATTTTTCCCAAGACCATCAGCCTCCGTGGGTACAATCCCGTCCGCCGTGCCGATGACCTTGCTCTGCAGGAGATGCTGGGACTGATTGCCTCGGCCAAGAAGCCGATGATCTATTGCGGTGGTGGCGTCATCACGGCGGAGGCTTCCAAAGAACTTGCCGAGTTTGCAGAGCGCACCCAGATTCCTGTGGCAACCACCCTGATGGGGATTGGTTGCTTCCCCGAGGATCATCCTCTCTCCCTCAAGTGGCTTGGCATGCACGGGACCGTGTATGCCAATAATGCGGTGAACGAAGCCGATCTCTTGCTGGCGATCGGCGTCCGTTTCGATGACCGCGTGACTGGAAAGGTGGAGAAATTCTGCGAACACGGCACCATCGTCCACATCGACATCGATAACTCCGAGATCAACAAGAACAAGGCCGTGAAGCTCCCGATTCTTGGTGACGTGAAGGATGCGCTTTCACGCCTCAACAAGGATCTCGACCGCTCGGGAAGCAAGCCCGTCAAGAAAGGACACACGAGATTTCCTGCCTGGTACAAGCAGATCGACAAGTGGAAAAAAGAGCATCCTCTGCGGTATAAGGACACGCCGGATGCAATCCAACCACAGCATGTGATCGAACTCCTGATGGAATTGACCAAGGGGCAGGCGATCATCACCACGGGTGTCGGTCAGCACCAGATGTGGGCCGCGCAGTACTACAACTTCACGGAACCACGCACGCTGGTGACTTCGGCCGGACTTGGTTCGATGGGATTCGGCTATCCTGCCGCATTGGGTGCCAAACTTGGACGCCCCGACAAGCAGGTGATCGATATCGATGGTGACGGCTCCTTCCTGATGAATGTCCAGGAACTGGCCACCGCCCATATTGATGGAATCGCCCCGAAGGTGATTATCCTCAATAATCAGCACCTCGGAATGGTGGTTCAGTGGGAGGACCGTTTTTACGACAGCAATCGCGGCCACACCTTCCTGGGTGACCCGAAGGATCTTCAACGCATTTATCCCGACTACCTGGGCATCTGCAAGGGCTTCGGTGTCGCTGCCGAGAGGGTGCTCCATAAGAAAGACCTGCGCGCCGCGCTCCAGCGGATGCTTGATTGCAAGGAAACTTTCGTCCTCGATGTCATGACCCCGTACACGGAGCATGTGCTTCCGATGATTCCATCCGGCAAGACCTACAAGGACATTATCACGGAGTAGGCACTGCAGTTTGCAGTGCCACGGAGGTTGTCGCCGATGCCCCCCTTTGTACGCATCCTGATTGACCGGTCCGAGGGAAGAAAATTGGATTACTCCGTTCCGGAGGAACTGAGGGGCAAGGTAGAGATCGGGTCTCGTGTGATCGTGATGGTGCGCAATCGTCGCGCCGTGGGGACGGTACTGGAACTTCTCGAGCATACGGAGATACCTGGGATCCGGGCGTTTGAATCGCTGGTGGGAGAGGAGACAACACTGCCCCCGGTGATGATGCGACTAGCGGATTGGATGGCCGAATATTATTGCGCACCGATCGCTGCAGTGATGCGTTCGATGCTACCTCCCATGATGAGAGGTGAAAAAATTGCAGGAAAGAAAGTCAGGATGGTTTCCCTGAAAAGAACTCCCGAGATCGAGGAGTTGGCACGGATCGGGAAAAGCGCTCCGAAACAACGGCAAATCCTTGAGGAACTCATGAGGGTATCCGTTCCGGTTGCCTCCCTTGAGTTGATGGAACGTGTAAATGCCTCGGCAACATCCCTCAAGGGGTTGATAAAAAATGATCTTGTGGAGATCCATGAGGAACGTCGCGTCATTTCCAAGGAACGCGTAGGGGAGGAAATCCTTCGCGGAAAAATTCCCAACCTGAACGAGGATCAGAAGTCGGTGGTGGCGACGCTGGAAGAGTCGTTGGATCAACTTGAAGTGATGCAAGAAGCAACGACTCCTTATCTTCTGCACGGTGTCACCGGGAGTGGAAAAACCGAGGTCTATCTTCGTGCTTTGGCACGGGCCTTGAAATCGAGCAAAAGCGGACTCGTGCTTGTGCCTGAGATCGCCCTCACGCCGCAGACGGTCGAGCGTTTCCGTTCCAGGTTTGATTATGCGGGGCAGACAGGTGCAGGGGTTGCGGTCCTTCATAGCCATCTGACCGATGCCGAGCGGCGCGAGGAATGGATGCGCATCCAACGGGGAGAGGCTCGCATTGTCATCGGTGCTCGCAGCGCGGTCTTCGCGCCCCTTCGCAACCTCGGGATTATCATCGTGGATGAAGAGCATGAGAATACTTACAAGCAGGAGGAAACACCCCGATATCATGCGCGCGATGTCGCGGTGATGCGCGGCAGGTTGGAAAAAGCACTGGTCATTCTTGGGAGCGCCACGCCCTCCGTTGAGAGTTTCCGCAATGTGCAAAGCGGAAAGTACAATCTTCTGGAGCTTCCGCGCCGTGCCGACGGACAACTCATGCCGTTGATCAGGGTGGTGGACCTGCGGCTCCAGGGTAAACGGGCAAAGTCCGATGGAGGCCTTTCTGCGCCGCTCCAGATGGCGATCACCAAGAGGCTGGAAGTAGGACAGCAGACCATCCTTTTTCTGAATAGGCGGGGATATTCCACCTCCCTGCTATGCGAGCAATGCGGCCATGTCTGCCGCTGCCCGAACTGCAGTCTCTCTCTCACCCTTCACCGTGCAGATAACCGTCTCTCCTGCCACCTGTGCGGTCATCAGACCAAGCCCCCCGAGCGTTGTCCGGAATGCAGGGATCCCGCAATCCAGCATTCCGGAATTGGCACCCAGCGGGTGGAGGAGACCATCAGGCGTCTTTTTCCTAAGGCCCGTTTTGCTCGTATGGATGCCGATACCATGACACGGCGCGGAGCCTACGCGGACGTGCTGGGAAGATTCCGCGCCCGCCAGATCGATATTCTCCTTGGTACCCAGATGATTGCAAAGGGGTTGGATTTTCCCAACGTCACCCTGGTCGGGATCATCAACGCGGACATTGGTCTGCATTCGCCTGACTTCCGGGCAGGGGAAAGAACTTTCCAACTTCTGACTCAGGTTGCGGGCCGGGCGGGACGCGGTGAAACCGAGGGAGAGGTGATCATTCAGACATTTTCCCCGGCCAGTCCCTCCATTCAACATGCCCGGCATCATGATTATTCGGGGTTTTTCGAGCAGGAGATTTCTTTCCGCAAAGCATTCCGACATCCCCCGTTCACGCGCATGATCCTTATTCATGTTCGTGGTGTGTCACTGGAACTGACATCTCGCTCCGCGGTTCAGATTGCAACGGCCCTGCGTGCCAATGCACCCTCCTCGGTTGAGGTCTCCGAGTCCGCCCCTGCGCCTTTGGAAAGGGCGCATGGCCAGTACCGGTTCCATGTCACCATCAAGGGGAAGTCGGGAGTTGCGTTGGCGGGGTTAGTTCGGGACACGACTTCGAAATTAAAACTTTCAGACGGGATTGTGATGACTGTCGACGTGGATCCCTATTCGCTTCTCTAGAAGTATCTTCCCCTGCTTTACAAGAGGCCGTGCAATCCAGAAGGTGAATTGATGAAAATTCCGGAACCATCGATTCATTCCCGGTTGAGGAGAGGGGAGTACCTCGACCGCCGGACGTTCCGTGGAAATCTGGAACATTTCCTTCGATATCTCGGTGCTTCTTTTTTCGGGTTACTGCTTGTACTTCTGCTGCTCGGGATTCCCTCCCTACTGGTTCTGACCTCCACCTATGGTCTGGGAGATGCGGTTCGCGCTCATGCGGAAGCGCTACTGGCAGGTAAATTCTACAGGGTTAACATTGGACGAGTCTTATTCAGCCCAACCCGGGGATTCATTTTGGAGGAATTGAAGGTTCACGACCTGACTCCTTCACAACGGCTGATCGTTTCCGCTAACAAGATCGCTATCTCCGTGAACATGGAGTCCCTGTTGAAACGACAACTCGCTCTTGAAAGGATTTACCTGCGGGATACCACGTTGGATGTGCCCCTCGGCGCGACCGAGGAGCCAAGACTGAGATTGGATCATGTGCAAGGCCTCATTATCTGCCCTCCCTCCCAGTTCCGCGTCAGCGATGCGACCTTTGAGATCGCTGGAGTGAAGGTGAATGTGTCCGGAAACTTCCTTAATCCACGGAAGTTTTCCCCTAAGCCTGTTTCGCCGGAGGGACCGGGGAAGACAGCCCAGACGATCGATGCCATCCAGCGGGAGCTTCGTTCCATCGAATGGAGTGAGGAGAAGCCTGAGCTAACGATTCAAGCAGCCGGCGATTTGAGTGATTCGGAGAGCATCAGGATAGAGTCCGCAGAGCTTAGGGCAGGAGAGGGAAAATGGCATGGAGTATCCTTCCGGAAGATTTTTATAAAACTTCATTACGCGGACAGGAGGTTGTTTCTGGAACAGTTTCTGACGGACGACGGTTCTGGGATTTTTCAGGCGGCGGGTAAAGCGGACTTTCGTGAGAACAATGCATGTGTCGATTTTGCGGGTGGATTCCGGGGAGATGTGCTGCCCGCATTACTGCTGTCGGATCAAAAACCTTCGGGATGGAGCGCTCATGAACCCGTTCATCTCGAGGGGCACTTCTCCGCTGACTGGATGACGGGCAAACCGGTCCTGGGAGGAACAGCCCGATTCTCAACCGGGGCTTTTGCTTATCGCGGGGTCAAGTTCGATTCGCTTGTCGCGGGAGTAGCGCTGCAGGAGGGGAAACTTCTTATCAGGGATCTCCATACATCCGGTGAACCGGGGACCATCGAGGCAGATCTTATGAAGGCTCCCTCTGATAATCGTCTCCGTTTGAAAGCGGCACTTTTCCCGGCAAAGCTGGCGCCATTGACGGGCGGAAAAACCCGGGAAGCCCTCGAGGTCATGAACTTCAAGGATCCCCTTGAGATAAATTTCGAGGGGGGTGCCCCTTCATTTGACCCGTTGCAATTTCACGGGGAAGGAACCCTGAACCTAGGTAAAGCCGCCATGAGGGATGTCTGGATCGACAAATTAAGTTCCAATTTCAAAGTGGCCGATGGCGCGATCACATTCCGCGATATCCTTGTCAAAATCGGTGAGGGAACAGGCAGGGGAGAGTTTGTCTACGACTACAAAAACTGGGAGGGACGGTATCCAGGGGTGCAGTCTTCCCTTGATCCGGTAAAGATGATGACCTGGATCGACCCAAGGATTGCGCAGTCATTGAAGGATTACCGTTTCGTAAGGCCGCCGATGGTTCATTTAACGGGAAAAGTCGGGCTGAAATCGCCCGAAAAAAACGATCTTCGCATCCAACTCGATGCACCCGCAGGCTTGGGATATACCCTGATCCACAAGGATCTTTCTTTTGGCGCCACCAAGGGGGTGATTCTGCTTAAAGGGCAGCAACTGATGATTGATCTTCCCGAATCACACCTCTTTGGGGGTGATGTCGCCTTGAAAGGTGATGTCTCGGTTGCCCCTGGGGATACCCGGTACGGAGTCTCCGTACATCTGGAGGACGTGGACTTCAAGACCCTCACAAAACTTTATTTCGACTACAATGAGTCCAGCGGAAAACTCAGCGGAAACTATGCCTTCCGTGCAATCGGTGGTGATGATCGTGCCATGTCTGGGAAAGGAAACCTGCTGATCAGGGATGGAAATGTGCTCGCGATGCCGATCCTTGGCCCGCTTTCACTGCTCCTCAACGACATCGTTCCGGGATTGGGTTACCAATCCGCAAAACAAGCAACGGCGGATTTCACCGTGGACAACGGCGTGATTTCGACACGCGATCTTCTCATTCAGGGGACGGGCTTCAATATGATCGGTCACGGAACCATCCATTATCTGGAAGACTCCATGGATATGAGCATCAGGCTCAATGCCCAGGGACTTCCGGGACTTGCCACCTTCTTCATCAGCAAGATTTTCGAATACGAGTCGACTGGGACGGCCAAGCACCCCCAATGGCGCCCAAAACTTCTTCCGAAAAGCGCACCGAAAACCCCTGCCAATTCCCCATCGTCAAACTGAACCGGGTAACCCCTAAACCCTATCGATCCAAAGGGCTTGACGCGTGACGGGAAAGCGGGCGTGCCCGTAATCGATCCAACCAGCCTCGCGGGCTAAAGCATCAAACTCATCAAATGAGAAGGCGCGGCGTATCGAGAGACGTGCATCATGCATGGTCATCCTGTCACGAAGAACCAATGCAGTCAGGAGGTGGATTCCAACGGCGCCCGACACGCTGCGTTCAAGATCTGCAGCCAACACCCGAGCCGAGGAGAGTCTCCGCGCGTTTTTCAAAACCAATACGGCATCCTTCCTGCTGAAGTGATGAAGAGCCAACGAGCAGAGGACAAGGTCCCACGATCCGCATCCCCAGTCCCTGATATCTCCGGAATGAAAGGTAATCTCGGGAAATATCCGGCTCCTCTCCTTGGCGACAGCCAGGGTGGCCTCATTGGAGTCCACCGCATCCACGGTCACGGCAATCCCTCTTTTGCGGCACCACAGCACCAACTCTCTGGGAAGATCACCTTCTCCAGTTGCCAGATCCAGAACACGTAGCGTGGAATCTCCGGGGGTGCGCTTTGCAACCCATCGACCTAAAAAACGGTGAAGGATTCCAATGGCTCCAAAATAACGGTTCAACCAACGTAGGTTGGCAAGGTCCCGCTCCAATTCCGCTGAGGGTCTTCCGTTCTCAAGAACCGCAAGGTCCATTAATTCTGGCTGGTTTGGATCAAATTCCCTTCTCATCATAAGATTAATCTGGGAGCAGGGTGAGCGTGGCCAGCATCCGTCCGGTCAGTCCCTTTTCCCTCCGATAGGAGTAGTATTGTAGCGGGTTACATGCCGTGCAGGTCCCATGATCGTGAATATCCGAAATACCGCATGCAAGTGTCTGCTCCCTGATCCGTGATGCAAAATCTATCTCATAGCAGGGGGGGCGAATGCAGGGGCCAATGACAAGACGAAAGTCCCCAGGAATCAGGCTGGTGACTTCAAGCAGTTGTTGGATGGCTCGAGGAACAATCCTAAGATCGGTACCCTTTTTTCCGGAGTGCACAAGGGAGCCAATCGATCCGTCGCGAGCCACAATCCAAACTGGCGCGCAATCGGCCACATAGATCCCTAGAGTCAGTCCCCGTGTTTTGGTGATCAGTCCATCTGCCAAGGGGATAGGGGATAAGGTATCATTCGATACCAAGGTCACTAAGTTTCCGTGAACCTGCTCCGCAGTGATAAGCGGATAATTTCCAATGCCCGCTTCGGCCAGAATCAACTTATGAAACGGCGCGAGAAGCTCCATCGCCTTGGATCGCTCCAAGGCAATGGGAAGGTCGCGAAAGCGACCGAAAAAGTGTGCCCTTATCCGAGGTATCCCATCGAGCGCCTTAACTGACTCGATCGGTATGCTGCTCAAGTCCGGAAGGATTAATCCGACGCCTTGGAGTTTCCTTGCTCCTGCTTCCTGACAGTCGAACTCTTGATCAAGTCATTGAAATTCTCCTTAGGCGGTAGGGGGTCATCCTTGCGCAGGGCACGCGGAAGCTCGGGACGCTGTTTGTGATTGTCGGTAATATCTTTGTAGCGCCTCTGCTCCCATTTATTCATCGGA
>Ga0208507_1000051_pt1 | contig 99228 bp, 116 predicted proteins | sample CryBogCBH12Aug01_FD_184626 | JGI IMG/M metagenome (GOLD analysis project Ga0208507, IMG submission 184626) | Freshwater microbial communities from Crystal Bog, Wisconsin, USA - CBH12Aug09.1 (SPAdes) (version 2) | ecosystem: Environmental > Aquatic > Freshwater > Lake | place: Crystal Bog...
AAGAAATTGATACAATTTATACAGATGATGCTACTAAACATACAGATTATAATTTAAAATATATATCATATCGTAGAACAAAACAATATATTGAATATGATAAAAAACAAGAAATAAATTTTAATATACCTGTAAATTATCTAGCATTTCATAGCAGTAGTTGTTATATGGATGTTATAATTTTTTCATTATTGTATAAAAACAATAAATTTATTTCAAATATTTTTCTAAAAAAACCATTTGAAAAGTATTTTATATTGACTGATACAACAAATGATCAGTTAAGTTTGTTATATAATAAATTAATAACAAACTTAACTGAAATAAATAAATATATTCGTAGCACTATAAGAGAAGAAAAAATAAATGTTGGCGATACTATCTCTAATTATAAATTAAGAAATACATTAGGTGTTATACATCATATCTTTATTATTGAAAAATATTATATATTTAAAAATAAAATTGTGTATAATACAATAATTGATTTATTGCTAAACTATAATCAAGAACACGATAGATCACCTGAATATAATTTACATAATTTTGTATTAATATTATTTAATATATTTCAATTAAATGAGTTAATTACTATTAAAAAATGTGATATTATTGGATATGATATTACATTAAATATTTCTGAAAATAATACAAATATATTACCTACTTTGTTTAAAGATAATGATGGTGATGATATTACTATATTAAAAAGTAAATTATTAGTATTAAATAATGGCTATAATAGTATTACAAATACAGATAAATATATCAAAATATATCCACCTCCTTATTTAAAATTAGAATATAATACAGAATTAATATATTTACAATCAATAATAATACATAAAATTACAGGTCGTAGTTATGAAAATGGTCATTATACATGCTTATTTAATAATAATTCAATATGGTATGAGTATAATGATATGAAAGTTAATACAGATACACCGTATATACCACCTGAAATAGGAACACTCGATGATATTATTAAAGACCCTACCTATAATGAATATATAGCTATGCTTATTTATTATTAGTTATAGCATAATATATATGATGATTTTGATAAAATATTTGGAATAATATCATCTGTTAATTTACATACAGATGTATCATCATATAATACATACTCTTTATTTGTTATACATATTGAATTATAATGACCACCATCTATTAAACCATAATGTAATCCAATTGCTTGTAGATTGAATGTTAATGAAGGATTGAATGTTAATGAAGGATTGATATTAACAGAATCGTTATTTTTTTTATTATATTCATTAAAACGATTTAATGATATAAATAATATTTCAGGGTATTTATAAATGTCTAATTTTTTTTTATAATTGCAATTATTTAGGCATTTTTCACACTTCCATTCATCGGCATTTCTAATTTCTGCTATAAATTTCTTATTTAACAATTCGCTTATTGACAAATTTTCACAAATATCTAATCCTATATATATGAATGGTTCATATGTTTTATTACAAAAACCACATCCAAGACATTCAATAGTATTTATATAAGACCCTTGAATATTTTTATAAATATCACTATATTTATTTTTATTGAATATTGAAATATTTTTATAATATTCATCTATATTTTCAATATTATAGGATGTTTCATCATGTATTTTTTCAATTAAAAATAAAAATAATTCACATATATCTATTTGTTCGCCAAAATTAAATATTCCTTTAAAAATTATATAAAAATAATGTATAAATCTATTAGGTGTTATATTTTGATTTTGATTTAATGCATTAAATAAATCTTTTAATTCGTATGTAATAGTTCCTTCAGTTGTATTTGAATTCATGATAATATTATTAATTTTAGGAGTTCTGTATAAAATCTGTATTAAACTATTAATAGCACAGGTCGAACCCAGATTAGCTAATCCGCCACCACTCATTAATATATATAAAAATTAATTTTTCCACTTATGACCGCAAATAATACAATTATAAAATTGGGTGATTGCTTCGTCGCCACTTCTTGTTTGAAGTTCATAATATGAAATCTTATTATTTTTACATTTACCACATTTAATAGTATCGGTCATAGAAACTTGTTTAATTTCATAAGCAGCCTTAAATTTGAGTTTTTGTTTTTCAATAATTGCTTCCCATTTTTCTGGGAAAACTTCTTCACAAGACATATAGGGTAATTTATGCGGTAAGAATTCTTTTTTATTTAATCTTTCCAATAACTTTTCATTTTGAATATAAGATTCTTTATTTAAATTAGAATAAATAGAACGACCAATATTAATATAACTATCGGTGAATAAATCGCTAGACCATGATAATGGAATTTTTAGAGAATTAGCATAATCAATAGTCGAATTGAAAATTCCAATTTCTAAATCAGTTGCTTCAATTACAGATAAATGAATGTCATTTATTAATAAATCACGTAATTTATTTCTAATTTCATGTTTATTATTAGAATTGGTAGTCATTATATAAATAAGTTAAATAACAAATATATCATTTTTTTATATGATATATACTAAACATATAAAAAAATGATTAATATTTATTTAAAGATTATACAAGAAAGATATATAATTAAATGAGTTTCCCAATTTTACCTAAGAATGTTGATGTTTCAAAACTTAAATATGCTGAAGTTAAAACATTAGCATCTGGATCAAAAAGTATTTATGTAAATTATGGAACACAAAAACTACGAATTCAAACACCTGTAATGTATATGCCATATGGTATTGGTGAAGGATTTGAAGATAAATCAAAGAAACAAGTCGACGTCAAAAAGGATAAGAAATATGATATTACGCTTTCATTCAAGGGTTATGATGAAAATTCAAAAATTCAAGTATTTCTTGATAAAATGCGCGAATTAGAAGGTGAAATTATTGATAAAGCATTCGAAAATCGCGAGCCGTGGTTTAAAGATGATTTTGATGGAAATAAAGCATTCGTTGCTCGTCTATTTTCACCGATTATTAAAGTTGATAAGGATCAAAAGACTGGTAAAATCGTAGGTAAATATCCGCCAACTATTCGCGTTAAGGTTCCTTATGACGAAGCAAATGATAAATTCAACTTTGATTCATTCGATATGGAAAATAATGAAATTGATTTCCACAATATCATCACAAAACTAAAAGCGGGAAAAACACAGCTTATTATTGAACTTACCGGAATTTGGATTGCCGGTGGTAAATATGGTTGCACATGGAAAATTGTATCTGGTAAATTTCAATTGTCTATGAGTAATAAAATGGCATTTATTGAAGATAGCGATACTGAAAAAATATCTAATGATGAAGAGGAAGAAGACGATGATGAAGTTGAAGCAGTAACTGATGCAATTGACGATACTAAAATTGCAAATAGTGATGATGAAGAAACTGATATGACTTCTCAAACTGAAATTAAAGAAACGATTAAAAAGGGTCGTGGGAGAAGTGCTAAAAAATAAATAATAAAAATGCAATTATAAATGACATAATTATTCTCGCTAAAATAGTGGGTTCATTTTTGTCATTTAATAGTTGAACAAAACTATTAAAAATCATATTTAGAATGTTAAATGCTGTTGGTGTAGATAATAACATAAATAAAATAAATGCAAATACTGCAGTTCTTATTTTCATACCATATAAAAAATCAGGTAGTTGCTTTTTTTCTTTTTCCTTATTCATTATTATTTATATTAATTAAATATAATATATCTAATGAATTTAATAACATTCTATTTAATGAATAAACGGGAATTACACCAGGTGTTTCGATGTCTGATAGCCATTCCGGAATATTATTATAAAAATCATCACTATAAAGAGCAATTGCTTTTATAAAATTACAACATAATAAGAATTCATTCGTTCCATCCTCGAATAATTTAATAATTTCTCTTGCAAAATCATAAAATATATTATTGTCATTAATATCATTAAAATATTTAATATAATCTGGATTTTCTCTTGAAATTAATTTAAAAGTTTTTATAATATTCTTAATTTGATTTGATGTTAATTTTAAAAACCATCTTATATGATTGTAAAAACCAATCTTTTCTATTATTTGAGATACGTCGGTATATGCTTGATGTATTGATGTCCATTCATATTTTTTTAATGTATTTTTACGATTTAATTTAAAAAATTCAATATATTTATTTAAGTCGTTGATGAATGTAGATGGAAATTCTTGTTTTGTATATGGATTCCAATTGCCATTAGTATCAATAAAATATTTTAATTCAGTTGCAATAAAAAAGTAATTATTATATATAAATAATGATTTCTTATTAATTTCATTAAGTGTTTCCAATGTAAATGGATCTTCAGTATTATTATAAGTAATATCTGGATTATAAATATATTTTTTCAATAATTTATATAAAAAAACTTTATGAATTATTTTAAATTTGACATAATTATTTTTTTCAATATTATATGTATTTAAATTTAATAAAAATACATCTTGTATTATTGTATTATTATTTTCCAATAAATTAAAATATTGATTATATAAATAATAATTGGAAAACAATACTTTTAATGTTGCTTTAAACATATATTCTTTCGTATATATTGCCGGATTATCATAAATATATTTAAAAATTTTATATATTTCATGTGAATTAATATCATTTCTTCCAATAGCTTTATTTATAATTTCATATGCAATATTATTACAATTGCTATGTTTAATGCAATAATTATATAAACCATCGGCTAAATTACTACAACAACAACCCGAGTTATACCTTCTGTATATGCATTTATTCATTTATTTTATTTATATAAAATAATCATTAAATAACTTCTGGAATTAAAATACCAGCATTAACATAACTAAAATAATCATAATATTTACCGTCTAATTCTACATATTTAACGCCTCGTTTTTGAACTACACGACCTTTACCTCTTTTTTGAACTTCCATTTTTTTATGTTTCATAATCTTATAATCGTTTGTAATATCATTAGTATATGAAAAATCATTATTATTAACACCAATAGCCCATTTATAACATTTAAAAGTATTTAATAATGGTTTATTCTGTTTAGCATTAATAACACAATCAAAAGAAGCACTTTTCAACATATTCAAAAATTTATTAATTATATATTTCTTTTTATCAGCAGTTTGTAATATATGTTCATCAGTAGTTAAACCTTTATCATTTCTTTCAATATTGAAATCGCTTTCTTTTTGTTTTTTAGTAAATTTCATAATATAACTGAAAACTTGAACATTTCTATCTTTTAGAGGTAATGCTTGGTGCGAACATGAACGAATTGCACGTCCAATAACTTGTTCAATTCTTACATTATTCCAGAATGGCTCAACTAATAATACACGTCTTACGTTTTTTAATGAAATACCCTCTGCACCACTCTGAGTAATACAAAATAATTTAACTAATTTTCCATATAATTGTTCTGGATTTTCAGGAAGCATTTTTTTCATTTCATTCGTAATATTACTATAATCATTATTAAATAAATTCATTAATAATTTTGTTTTTTCTTTATCTTGATCGAAAATAACATATCTTTTATTATCATATTTTTCGTCAAATATATCATCATCTGCAAAATAATAATCCATAGCTATTTTTTTTAATTCTATTTGTTTATAACCTTGACGATTTAAAACATCTGATAATATTCCTAAACCTTCTACTGATCTAAATGCAGAGTATACTAAAACTGAACCAGGAGAATTTTCAATATCTTCAACTATTTTAGCGAATTTTGGACTATAATGATTTTTCAAATTTTCTAATGTTAATGCATCACTACGATTCAATTTATCTATCATATCTTTTAATTGATTTGTATATTCATCTGCTATATTTGTTTCTTTTTCTGGTTTATCTTCATCATCGCTATCATTTGCTTCTAAATTTTTAAAATGTTTCTTAATATCTTTAGGATATATACGTGTGATATTTTCAGGAAAACTAAAATTACATATGGCTCGTGTGAATGCACGATAAACAGATGAATTTTCAGTAAATAATCCACCTTTTCGCTTATTTAAATCTTGTTTTAATTCATAATTTCTGGCTTCAACGTAATTTTTAAATTGGCTATCAGTCATATCTAATATTCTAACTTCTGATGGTAATACGGATGGGAATAAATCACTACCACTAATACTATAATAACTAACTGTTCCTAAAATACGACGCATAAATAAGTCTTCATTAATAACGGATGGATTATCTTCGTCTGTAGAATCCAAAAAATATTTATTAAAATCATCTTTTGAATTTGGTAATGCATTATAATTAAGTATTGAATATCTAATACCTATTTTAATTCCTTTTAATTCATTCAAAGAATTAATAATATTTTCGAGCATTTTATCAACGGTCACACCCCAATTTTCTTTAATTATCATATTGTCGGCATTACGTTTATAACCTTTGGGTAATAATGATATTAATATTTTTCTATTTTCATTATCAATATTAAATTCATCAATATAATTAATTATTGTATTTAATTGATTTTGAAATTCTTCAGTTGTCATAATTTTAGATGCTTTTGTATAATTTAATTGATATACATTCATATAACCTCTAATTAAATTAATAAGTGTTGCAATTTCATATGGATTATTGATCATAGGCGTACCTGATAATAATATAATCTTCATATCGCGTGCATTCATTAGATGATTATAAACAGTTCTAGCTAATACACTACCATTCACGACACGACTAATGAAATTATGAACTTCATCAATAATTACAAAAGAATTATCGAATGGTGATGTTCCTAAACTTTTAATTAATTTTGCAGATAAACCATTATAACTTATAAACGTATATCTATTTTTAATAATGTGAGATGTCATAGCACTTATTGAATGTTTATCATCAGCCGATGACGTCTCTCTAATTATAATTGCGTCTGGTATATCATTTTGATATAATGGAACCCATACAAGACCATCTTTTTTAATAATAGTTTTTTTTATTGCATATTTACTTTCTAAAACATCTAATGAATTTTTATTAGTTTTTAATAATTTCCAATCTTTTAAATTTAATCCAATTGAACTAATTTTTAATATTTCATTTTCATAATTGACAGCTAAAGAAGCAGGACTTAATACGAATATTTTCTTTTTTTCAATATATCCTTCAGCCGCAGCAATTGACGCACCGGATTTACCAGAACCTAATTCGTGATATAATAATGCTCCACGATATGGACTATCAAATTGCATATAATCTTTAACAAATCTTTGTTGAGGAAACAATTTTATTGAATTATCTTCTTTTAAATCGCAAACATCACCATCACATTCGCATTTAGGCTTTTCAATAATAGTGGATAAATAATTAGAAGGTTTGAATGTTTTATAAATTTTTTCATTATAACCAATTCTATTAGGGAGTACCCATTCGACTGGTTTCACTTCATTCGCCATTTTCTATTATTATATAAATATAAATAATAATATATATTTGATGACATTAAAAATAATTATAGATAGTCGAGAGACACAATTATATAATATTTTAATTGAAAGAGATTTAGATAAATATTCTATTGATATTTCAAAAGAACAATTGGAATTAGGTGATATTCGAATAATTAGTGATAATATTGATTTTATATATGAACGCAAAACTATGAATGATTTATTATTGTCAATTAAGGATGGTAGATATAAAGAACAAAAACACAGATTATTAAGTAATCATAAGAATATTAATTATATTATTGAGGGTAGTGATATTATTTCATCAAATAATCATCATTCGCAAAGTATATTAACGAGTGTTTATTATCATTCGATGTATAGAGATGATATTAAATTATTATTTACAAAAAATATAAATGATACAGCAACATTATTATTATTAATATCGACAAAAATAATAGATAATCCATCTAAATTTATAAAAACAGATGAAAATAAAGAATATATTGATGTTTGTAAGATTAAATCAAAAAAAATAGAAAATATAGATAAAGAAACTTGTTATTTATTGCAATTATCACAAATACCCGGAATTTCTAAACAGATTGCTAAAAACATTAAAGATATTTATCCAACTTTAAATATCTTATTAAAAAAAATAAATGAGAGTGAAAATCCAACAGAATTATTAATTAAAATACCTAATATTGGAAAACAAAAAGCAGCAAAAATTATTGAATATTTAATTTAAAAAAATGATATTAATAATCATTATTATTATAAATGAATAATAAATCTCCATTAAGATATCCTGGTGGTAAAACACGAGCTTGTAAAATATTAGATGAAATAATAAATAAATATTTTGATATTAGCACATTCAAAGTAATTATTTCGCCGTTTTTTGGCGGCGGTTCATTCGAATTTTATTTGCAAAATAAATATAATTTACCATTAATAGTAAATGATAAATTTACACCATTATTTAATTTCTGGATGCAAATAAAAATAAATAAAGATTTATTGTGCGATGAATTAAATAAAATTACATCAATTACTAAAGATGATTTTATAAGATATAGAAGTAGTATTATGAATATGAATGATAATACGATAGAACAATCTATATATTATTTTATTATAAATAGATGTTCGTTTAATGGTTCAACATTATCTGGTGGATTTTCATTAGAAGCTAGTAAAAAACGTTTTACAACATCATCAATAAATAAAATAAAATTATTAGATTTGAGCAAAACAGATATTTATAATCAAGATTTTTATGATTTTCTTATTGACAAAGAAGATTTTATATATTTAGATCCACCATATTATTTAGAAAAAAACTCGAAATTATATGGTAATAATGGCGATATGCATGAAGATTTTAATCATTTATTACTACACGACATAATAATAACAAAAAACAATTGGATAATAACATATAATAACTGTGATTATATAAAAAAATTATACAAGGATTATATAATAATTGAAGATATACGATGGAGCTATGGTATGAATAAAAATAAACAATCAAGTGAAATAGTTATAATATCTAAACTTTTAACAAGTTTATAGGTAATTTATCAAAACTATCTAAACTATAATTACTATTTACTAAATTTTTTATATTTTTTGGTTTACATGCAATTATAACAGATAATTTACAATACCCATTAATATTTTTTCTTGTATGAATTTTAGTTCTAATTCTTAATACTTGTTCACATATAAATTCAGGAACATTAAAATTACATATATCATTTCCTAAATGATATAATCCTTTATTTGAAATTTGAATATATTGACATCCTTTTTCTCTGTATAAATTATTAATAGTATTATTAGGACAATCAATATAAATATCATTAAAATTATTTGTTTCTTTTTTTACATTAATCCATTCATCATGAGTAATATTTTTTTCAATAAATGGTGGAATATGTCCATTAAATAATTTAATATCATATATTAAATTTTCAAATATTTTTTTTGCATTATCTGGTATTTTATTAGATAAACTACCAATCCATTTATTATTTTCATATTTTAGAGAACACTGCATCCAATCGGGTGCATTTGATTTTTTTATTTCAATACCAATATCTTTATCTTTTAAATAATTACATTCAATATCTATTTTTGAATTACATCCAGCTAATTCGCATATATTTTGTGTATTAAATCTAATACCATTTAATATACAATTACTAACTATGTTATATACATTTAATTCATATTTTTTACCACTAATAGAACAATTAGAACCTTTAATCATTTATAAAAAAATAAAATTAATAATATCATTTTTTAACATAAAAAGGGAGACTGTCGCCATTTTAATTTATAATATTTTAAACTTTTTTTATTAATATCAGTTAATGGACGATTATATAAGTATACCATAAATGCTACTGATATTAATAATCCACCAACAATCATATTTTTTTTAAATAAATATTATTAAATTATTCTTATATATATAGGATTTTAAATTGGATGTTGTGGGGTTCGAACCCACGCTGTGCATAGCACAATATCCTCTTAAGGGATACGCCTTAAACCACTCGGCCAAACATCCTATATATATTACAAAAATAAATAAACCAATACTATCAATCAAACATCTTACTTAAGGTAATTATATTAATAATCTAATCTTTATATCCTTTTTTTTTACTATATAAATATTAAAACAATTATTTATATAATGTCAATATATATAGGAAGACAGATTACGAACGATGAATTAAATGTTTACAATTCGTCAAATAAATTATATTTAAAAAGTAAAACTTCGTCAAATTTGTTATATATTAATTATCATAGTGATTCTTTTAATGATGGTTGTATTGTTTTTAAGAATGATTATCAATTTGGATATATTAATTCAAAATTAACATTTTATAATAGTAGTAATTTATTAACAATCGATAATGCATCAATAATATCATATAAAGATGTTATTTTAAATTCGAATTTAGAAATAATAAATTATTATAAAACTTCAAATAATATTAATTATTTTAATAATAATCTTTTATTAAATTTTAATAATAATTCTGATAATTCATTAAAAATTAAGTTTAATGATACAACTGATTTAATTAATATAACATCTAATGATACTATCATAAAAACACCAAATATACACGCGTCAAATTTATATATACAGCAAGATTGCGTTTTATACACTAATTTTATTGATAGTCCAAATATGGATCCTGTTGTTATTCGTAATATGGCTTTTGCAGAAAGTTTAAGAATTATTACTGCTAATATAGTTCATTCATTAAAAATAGATACTAGAATCATATTTGATAATTATGCTAATCTAATGCCTAATGATGCTATGAATTTAATATTACCATTCGATTTAACTTCATGGAGTAATTATTTAACTATTAATAATATTAATGAAAATGATTTATTTTTTACAGCACCTAATATAAATATTAGTAAAATTGCCACTAATGAGATTGGTGGTAGCAATATATTAGAATTTAAAGTTTATAATCAAATTGATGCAACTATACCATCTAAAGTATTATCAATTAATAATAAAGGTTATATTAATATAGGTGATACGAATGAACTAAATACTCCATTATTTATAAATATCAATCCAATACATTCGAATATAATTCAATATATTAACAAAAATAATTCTAATAATAATTTTAGCGTAGGTTCGAATGGTTATGTTAGTGTTGGGTCTAGTAATTTATCACCTAATCAATTATCAATTACCAGATATAATGTTAAAGATACTAAAAATACTGATTTAATTTCCTTAAATATAAATTATGATAATACTGCGAATATATATAATTCAGCCGATACAATAAATATCAAATTTATAAATAATGATACTTTAACTGATTTTAATATAATTGAATATGGATATGATAAATATGTAATAACTAATAATTTTATTTCAAATAATATAATTGAAAATATTTATGATAATGTTAATTATTATACAGAGATAATACCAGTAATTCAATCAATACCATCAAATTCAAATATGCATATATTATATCCAATAAATGGTTTTAATATTACTTCAAATATAAATGAAAATTCAGTAGATATTATGGTATATCCAAGTGAAATAACGATACCATCAACATTTATAACATCTAATTATAATAAATTCATAAAATCAAAAATAATAAATCAAATACCTATTTATTATAATTTTTATATTTATAAATCAACTTTCACATATAATTTAAATGATGTTCCATATAAAACAAATACCTCAAAAGTATTAACAGCTTCATTAAATAGTAATATAGTATATTCAATATCTTCGAATGGTAATGTAGGAATAGGTACTAATTATACAGACAAATATAAATTATATGTTCCTGAAAATGGATTAATAAATAATTTAAATTGTAGTATAATTTCTAATTATTTAACTAATAATATATCTTTTTCATCAAATAATTTAAATAATATCAATACCATAAATACAATAAATATTAATAGTTGTAATATAACATCCATTTCAAATATTTTAAAAAATATCAATAATAATTATTGTTATGTTAATTGCAATCTCAATATAGCATCTAATGCATTTTTAGATGTTAATTCTATATCTTCATTCGGATATTCGAATGTATTGAGTAATTATATAATTAATGTTAATATACCATCTACGGGAAATGGAAATGCAATTTCTATTTACAATCAAAATAATAATATAAATCCTAATATTTCATTATATGGAAGTAATTTATTATCGTACCCATTTATAACATTTAAAAATCTTGTTAATAATACAATAATTAAAATAACAACTGATAATAATTTTGAAATAAATACAAGTAATTCAACGTCGTCAAAAGCATATTCAGTAATATATAATAATATTAATAAAAACTATGTTTCATTATATGATAATAATCTTTCCATTTTTAAAGATAATGATAATAATGTGAAAATATATGTTGGTATGCCTAAATTTAATAATAATGATAGTATACCAGCTATAGACTGGTTTAATAGTATTTCTAATAACGGATTACAATCATCCTATCCATCATTAAATACATATGGTGATTTAAATATGCGAAATACTTATAATAATTCAATAATAACATCAGCTACTTATAATACAAGTGTTAATGCAAATACATCATATATAAGAATTGGAATGGGAACAACCCCGCCATTATCTACAGATGTTTATGATATGAATGTTAATTTAGAAACTAATTTTTCAGGTAATGTATATATAAATAGTAATTTATATATTTCAGGAACTGTATTAACGCCGTCTGATAGTAATATTAAGACTAATATAAAAAAAATTATAAATCCTATAGATAAAATATCTACTATTAATGGTTATACATATACACGTATAGATACTGGCAAACAAGAAACAGGATTATTAGCACAAGAAGTAATAAATATCTTACCTGAAGTAATATCTTATAATGAAATTACGAATTTTTATAATATATCATATGGTAATTTGTGCGGTCTGTTAGTTGAAGGAATTAAAGAATTGAATGAACGTGTAAAAACATTAGAAGAAAATATAAGAATAATAAATAATAAATAATTATTATGAATATTAAATATTATTTATTTGAATTATTTGTAATCATGTCAAATGATATTCTCATCGTTTATATAAATGATATAAATTATACCAGATGTTTAATGGTTATTTCATTATATTTAATATTTGATATTTATAAAATTTATTATAATTGCAAAAAAATAAAAGAAGATATTAGACATACAAATGCATTATTAACGTATATAACAAGAGATATATCACTTATAAATAATAAATTGCGATTACAGCGTTCATCGTCTCATTAGAGTTTTTTCTTTTTGTAACAACAATCGACATTATTTTTATTTTTTCTAATTTCATATCCATCTAATAAACATTTTCCATTAACCGGAATACGCGGTTTAGGACAAGAATTAGGTTTATTACGAATTTTATAACAACATTTAAATTTTAATTTATTTAATTTTATTTCATATCCATCATCGCATTTATCACCATTAGGACGTCGTTTTTTAGGACATGTATTAGTAATTTTTACTTGCTTTTCATTTATTTTTTTTCGTAATAAATATATATCATCATCTTCATTAGATAATATTTTTGAAGATTTAGACTTATATTCAGGACTTTTACTTAATTTCTTATATAAATAATAATCGATTGCTATTTTTTTTAATATTTTTAATATTTTATTTATAATCTTAAGTTTATTTGGTATAATACGATCATAAATACGCTCATCACATGTTTCAGATATATTACCATTTTTTCGAGGGATCGAAACATAATTATGAATAACTACTGTTCTTCTTAAAAATGGATGATTTACCGGAATATCTTCATGTGATTTATAACGAATGCATCGACCTTCTATTTGTTCTTTTGCTGATGCATTCCATACTGGATCTATTTGATGTAAATGTTGAATATGTTTAAAACTAATACCTTCTTTAATAGATGGTGAACCTAATATTACTTTTATTAATTTACCATCCATATTTTCAGGTTCATTTAATATTTGTTTAACTTTTTGTTTATTCAAATTATTCATCGATCCATCCCATAATACATAAGTTTTGAATGGTTTGATTTCATTATTATCAGTATAATTAACCCATCCATTTCTATCCAAATATTCTTTTATTATATGTAAACAACGCGATATAAAATTAGAATATACTAGATGTTTTCCCGAATCTTTAGTATTTATATATTTAAATAATTTATCTAATTTGGGTGCATATTCTTTCAAGTTTGATAAAATCTTATCAATTTCATCAAAATCATATATAGAAATACTTATTTGACGTTGTTTTATTAAAAATATTTCTTTTTCGTCATCATAATCATCATCTTCAGCACCATTAACAATAATAGACGTCTTAATATCCTGTGTTTTTGAGAATGGTATTTCATCTCTTTTTAATTCAACGCTCGGAAAATCACCCTTATTTTCAATCTCATAATAACTGATTTTATCTTTTATATAAGGGAATAAATCACTAGCCTTTAAATCCTTATTATCATCTTTAATTGGATTTTTATTTAATAATTTTACTAATTCTAGAAATTGGGCGTAATTATCAAATACTGGCGTAGCAGTTAAAAAAAACATTTTACATGTTTCATCTGCATATCTGCTAATAAGTCTCATAATTAATGAACGAACATTTTTTACATTTTTCTTAATTTGATTAAAATTATATGTGTTTACTATGGTTGTTTCATCTACTTTAGATGCAATTAAATTATGAAATTCGTCAATAATTATTATTTTATTTTTAGTTAATTCTTTTATTGTTTCTTTTAAATTTGTTGATTTCTTACATAAATTTGTTATATATTCATATGAATATATTGAATAATTTTTATTTATTTTTGATGCAAAAAATTTGCGTAGTTTTTTTAATTCTTCTTCTGGCGTATTAATATTATTATATAAATCTAATTTTTGTTTATAAGATTTACAAATAATAGGTATTAATTCATCTATATAATTTGTTTTCAGACGTGCAGGTAATATTATAATAGCTTTCATTTTCTTATGATTTTTCATAATTTCTTCAGCTATTAATATAGATGAGCGTGTTTTTCCAGTACCAATACCATGATATAATAATAATTTATCAATATTATCATAATTATCTTTAACATAATTTTGTAAAAAAATTTGTTGTTTCAAATTAAAATTTTCATCATCTGTGTCAACTATTTTTTTATATAATGAATATATTTTCGAACGCATTCTAATAGTTATTAATATTATTTATATAAAGACCAAAAATATGGTCCTTATATGATTTTTAGATTTAGATGAAGGAGAGCTTCTCACCGTCAATAACGACGTTTAATTCGCGTTTGAATTCCTTGTTATACAACTTCTCATAGAAACATTCGCGTGCATAAACATTCTTATTCACTCTATAACCACCATTCACCGTCTCATTACAACATTTGCACACAACAACACCACACTTGATATATGCGAATGGTGCATTCACAATATGCCACGAAAATCGCCGATTAATCATCTTAACAACACGACCGACGATATAAGGTTCCTCAATTTTCAATCCACCAGTCAATTCAGTCTTCATTTCATACATGTCGAGAGTAATCCTTGCAATTTCGCGTTTCCTCTCAACCTCGTCCAAATCATCTATATATGTTCCAGTCGTCGAAGAATAACGAATACCATTTGCATCTTTTACAAATCCGTTGCAAAGCATGTCGAGGTTATTGAAAGGCGGCTCAATATCCTCACATTCCTTCTCTGTATTTGCATACGGATAAGATATGTCGATGGTAAGACGCGAATCGACGATGAGCTGTTTATGCTTGATGAGCGAATAGATGCCCGTATATGTCGCATCATTATTCCTAACAACCAGAACATCACCGAACGAATGCAACTCATCGATAAATCTGTCCGCGATTTCCTGACGTTTGAAATAGATGTCAATATCATTTGGGGCAGTCATGCGACGTACTGAGCTTTTGTGAATTTTAGTATTATAGAAATCACTTTCAGCATTACCTTTGAGATAGTAGTCCTGTGTATAATAAGTTGCAATCATTTTATCGCGGATATAACCACCATAAACAACACCATGATATGCATAAGCAACGCGCTCAATATCCTCATACGACATAGTATTTATATGTGATAATTATTAATTATATGAATTTCATTTTTTTCTAATTAAAAGATAATTATGAAACAAATTTATATAGATAGATTATATTTAGCCTATAATTTTATAGTAGGAAGTATATATTTACTATGGATTTATTTAATGCAATATAATGGCTGCAAATGTTCTAAAACTTTATTAGAAAAATTAATTCATATTTATTGGTATATTATATTTATATTAGATATATTGCTTTTTTTTAATATTTATAGTATTAATTCATATTATTTAATAGTATTAGGTAATATATTAGGTTTAGGTAATATTTATATGACTTATAAATATATTCAACAATTGGAAGAAAATAAATGTGAATGTTCTGATAATGTCTTAAAAACTTTAATAATACTCATATATATAATTACGGTAATAATGATAATGTTATATTTCATTTTTATTATAATAATATATATATCAAATAGATATTTCAAATAATTTATGGATTTATTTAATATATTTACAATATTTAATATAATTTTTATTATAGTTATTGGATTATTTATATTAAATTGGATAAATCATATGGATCTTATTAAATGTAATTGTAGTAATAATAATAGTAAAGTATTTATAAAAGCTTGGTGGTTTTTCTTAATTTTATATTATAGTTCTATATTAATTATTTATGTTCTTACTAATAATAATCAATCATTAAGTGATTTTATACAATTTAATAATATAATTTTGAGTATGAATTTAATAATTGGTATAGTTGCAGTAATAATGGTAATAATTACTTATAATTATATAAATAATCTTAAAAAAAATAATTGTAATTGTAGTTCAAGTAAATCACAGGAATTATTATTCCTCTATTCAAAAATAAATATGGCAATTATTATAATAGCCATTATTATATTCATATTATTTTGTTTATATTTACAACTAAATATAAATAAAAATGATTAATTAATTTTGAATTACTAATTATCATGCCTGATTATCTTCATATTATTAGCAAAGTTTCGAATAATGCCGAAAATAAACAAATCAAAGTTTATTATTCGATACTTCAATTGTTTTATCATCTTAATAAATTGAGCGATAATGTGAATATGCAAATGAAAATGAAACATGAAGATAAACCGCTAATTCTTCTTGGAAAATTCAAAATCAATTATAAAAAAAATGAGAAATATTTGAATGAAATAATATTCACATCTCCAGAATTATCAATAACAATTAAAGGTTCGTTCGTAAAAATAAACGATGCTATCGTATATCATAAGCATCGCGAAGTTTTCCTTAGTGTTGCATAAAAAAACTATTCATATATTAATTACAAATTTTTTGTAATTCTAATTTCTTTTTATTATATAGATAATATGCATAATAAAAAAACTGTGTCTGTTTCAAACTTTGAAGCACGTATTAAACAAGATAAATATAGCTCATCTGGTCCCTTAATATTTGGAATTGTATTAGGTATAGTTATTTCTATGTTTATTTTAAATTGGTTAGTTAAAATAAGTAAATGCCCTTGTGCGAATTTACCAGAAAAAGAATGGATTAGAGAATGGGTAATGTTTATTATAATATGGCAAATAATATCATTATTAGTATATATTGCAAATGATGGTATTCGGATGGGTTCAGCTAATATAGTAGTTGCTGTATTAAGTATAATAGTAACTATAATAAATATTGTAAATATTATTCGAATATTCATTTATATTCGAAAATTAAAAGAAATTAATTGTGATTGTGGATTAACACTCCAAGAAAATTTTATATATTATTGGATTATATTTGCATTTGCAGTTTGGGGATTAATAGCATTTTTTGGAATTATTGCAGTTTTAATTCGATTATTTTCAAATTAACTTAGTTTATTATTAATTTCAACTAGTAGAGCATAAATACTATTAAGACTTACTGGGTTATTACGATTATTAACAGTCATTTGTCTCTTCTTTTTGTTTGCTTGATATGCTTGAATATCTTGCGTTGTTACCTTATATCTGTCAGCTGCTTGTTCAAGAGTAATATTACAATCTTCCTCAATTAGAGCAAGAGCTTTAATGATAAGTCTAGTTTTAATACTACCCACAGTCCGTTGAAGATGTTTTGCAACATCATCAAATGTGAGACCCTCATTAACTTTGTCAATTAGAACATTATCTTCTTCAACCTCCCATTTAAGACCAGCACGAGAGGTTTCTGGATTCTCTCTTTGCTTGCGGAGCTTTTCCTGATATAATGTATAATTTGAGTAGTTTGTCATATTTATTTAGGTTTTTGCTTCCTATTTAATTATTTAATTAAATATTCTTATATAGTTTTTATATTGAAATAAGAAATGGCTTAATTAGATTATTTACGAACGGTTTAGAAAATTTTAAATTATTCTTTTCTGCTAAATATATAATTAATAATGCAAACGAATACATATCATAATGTTTAGTTAATGTATGTAAATTTACATTTTTACTAATTAAAAGAGACGCGCTAGCAATACTTTTAGATTCCATAATTTTATATGATTTTAATTTATATACCCAATTATATAATTTATTATCTCGTGATTTGAAAATATAATAAAATATTTTAAATATAAATAATGATAATCCTAATGAATAAAATTTGATTGGATGATTAAACATAAAATTACCACCGGTTCCTCTTACAAATGATTTAAAACGATTATAAATACTTCCTGATAAATCCCAATCAATCAATTTATATTTATTATTACAATAAATAATATTATCGGCTTTTATATCATTATGAATATATTTACTTTTTTGTAAAATTAATAAACTTTCATATATATCATTTATAAATTTATTAAATTCTTTTTGTGTAAATTTAATATTATCAATCGTTTTATAACATCTTTCTTGGAATATATAAAATCGATGATTAAATGATAATGCATATATATCAACACCATGATATTTAAATATAGGTTTTATAGTCGTATAATAATTTAATTTGTCATTATAAATTTTTGCGAGTTTTTTTATTGATATAAATTCATTCTTAAAATTGCGTTTATCATTCCCAAGAATAATATTACCTCTCTTAAATTTTTTAACTATATATTCTTTTTTATTATATAATAATTCCAATATTTCATTATAATCATAAACTCTAATTTGTTTATGTAATCCATATAATAATAATGATGATGGTTTTTTATAATTTATATAATTGTATAAATTACATTCTACGTCTTTTTTCGAATTGTTACTAAATACATCCATAGTAATTCCCTTATATCCTTCGTTTATGTATTTACCACCTTCTAAAATCATTATCTTTACTAATAATAATATATGAATTTTATATCATCCATAACAATAGCATATATTTTATTTGTATTATTAGATTTTTCATGGATATTTATGAATTTTGATTATTATATGACGTTATGTAGAAAAATACAAAAAGAACCATTCGTTGTTAAAATACCACCAATTATTTTAGCATACATCATATTATTTATTGCATTTTATATATATATCACGCATATATTATTTATTATTAAAGATAATAATAAATATGGAATTGCTATTATCTATGGTCTATTATTTGGATTAGTTATTTATGGTACTTATAGTTTAACCTCATGTATTTATTATAAAAATTATACATATTACGATGCATACAAGGACACTTTATGGGGTATGATATTAATGTCAATAACAGGCGTAATATTTATGAAATTATATAAAAAATAATCATATTTATTAAATAATGTATTTAAAATTTTTTATAATTATTATTAATTCGGTTTCTTGTTTTATTTTACCTCAATTCGTGAGAGAATGGCATGTTATCGGTATTGAAAATAATATTAATAAAATTAAACCATATGCATTCAATATTGGTAAATTACCTATGGTTTTATGGTATAATAATAACGAACCACTATCAACTATTAATATTTGCAAACATTTAGGAGCTACTCTTAATAATGGTATTATTAATGATGGTTGTCTCATTTGTCCTAATCATTTTACAAAATACGATAAAAATAATACAGTAGGTAATGTAATATCTAAGAATGGTTTATTATGGTGGAGTTATAAAAGTTATTCAAAATCACCACCAACATTATTTAAAATGAATAATACTTGTCAAAGTTATATTGATATTAATGTTAATCTTGTAAATGTTATTTTAGAATTTGTTTATAGTGCAAACATTATTAAAGTTAATAATGTTCATAATAAATATTATTTTACTGAAGATTTGTATAATGCTAAACATAGATATTATTATAAATACCCATATATTCTCAAAGGTTCTATAAATAAAAATGTTAATTATCTTATTAATTTTTTACCATTAGATGACAATAAAACACGTATTTATATTACAACGAACAATAAGATTTTTATTAAATATTTTTTAAATAATAAATTAAATAATCTTAAGAATTACAATAATAATAATAATTTGAAAAATATGTTGATTTTAAAAGATGAAAGTATTAATAATTATATGAAAAAAATTTATTTGTCATTTGATAAATATTCATTTCCTAATGATTTTACAGTTTCCAATTTTTATAAATACCGCCAATTTTATTAAAAAAATTGATTTTTTTTATGAATATTCATTATTTTAATTATGGATATTGAAGATATTATTAAAGTTGGTTTAACAACCGAGCAAATAGAAATATTAAAATTTGAATTAACTAATAATACATTCGAATCAACATTAAAATTTATTAAATATATTCAAAAAACTTATAAATTTAATTGTAGTAAAATTGATTTAATTAAAATTTATAATGATTTAGGATATGATGATTATAATTTAAAAAAGAAATTAATAAAAAAAATACAAAAATCACAATCAGGTATAATTAGTATTACTGTTTTAACTAGCGGAACTCCTGAATATACTAATGCAAATGGTGAAAGAATTAAAGGAACTTTTAGTTGCCTTCATAATTGTTCATTCTGTCCTAATGAAAAGCCATCAAATGACAATAATTGGACCCAGCAACCCAAAAGTTATTTATATACAGAACCTGCTGTATTGCGAGCTAATCAAAACGATTTTGATCCAATTAAACAAATGAATTCTCGCATATCTTCCTTAAGTCGAATGGGACATCAAATAGATAAAATTGAATTACTTGTATTAGGAGGAACATGGAGCGAATATCCAAAAGAATATCAGGCTGAATTTATTACTAAATTATATTATGCAGCAAATGTTTATGATGATGAGATTAAACGTGATTTATTATCATTAGAAGAAGAAATAACAGCTAACGAAACTGCCAAAATACATATCATAGGTTTAACATTAGAAATGCGAAGTGATAGTATTTCAATAAGAGAAATTCAACGATTGCGCAGATTTAATTGTACTAGAGTACAATTAGGTATACAACATACGAATAATGATATATTGAGAATGAATAACCGTGGTGAGACGGTTGAAAAAACAATAAAAGCTATTAAATTATTAAAAAATAATTGTTATAAGATTGATGGACATCTTATGCTTAATTTATATGGTAGTTCTGTTGAAAAAGATAAAATAATGATGGATGAAATTTTATATAATCCAGATTTACAATTAGATCAGTTGAAAATTTATCCATGTGCTGTGGTTCCATTCACTAAAATTAAAGAATTATATGATAGTGGTGAATATATCCCATACGATGATAAATATTTATATGAATTAATTAAAAATTTCAAAATGAATATTACTAAACAATTTAGAATTAATAGAATTATTAGAGATATATCAGGTCATTATATTCAAGGTGGATATTCACAACAATTTGTAAGTATTAGACAAAATTTAGAAAAAGATATGAAAATTAATAATTGGAAATGTAATTGTATTCGTTGTAGAGAAATTAAAGGAAATATTATAGTCGGTGATATTTCTTTAAAAATAATGGAATATGATGCTAGTGATGGTAAAGAATATTTCATATCTTATGAGAATGACGATTATTTGATTGGATTTTTAAGATTAAGATTAAATACAAATAATCAAAATATATTACCTGTATTAGAAAATTCAGCATTAATAAGAGAATTACATGTATATTCTACATTATCAAATGTTGGAGGTAATGACGAATATTCTTTACAACATAAAGGATATGGAAAAAATCTGATTATAAAAGCTGAGGAAATTGCAAAATCTAAAAGTTTTAGCAAAATGGCTATAATCGCCGGAACTGGTGCACGCGGATATTATTCCAAACTAGGATATACTCTTATTGACACATTTATGATGAAATCATTATAATATTATTAATTTCATTCTTAATGGAATAGCGTAATATGAATTATATATTGTATCGCCTGATACTCTATAGTTACCATATTTTTGATTAAATTTATCAAATAAAGCACTATCTGCTGTCGAATAATAATCTGCATATTTTATTACTGTGTCGCATAACCTAATATTAGTATATAGTATATTTTGTGTTGATGCGTTGAAATCTAAAGATATATTATCATTTTTATCGTTTAATTGTATAAGTGTTATATCAAGTGCTGCAAAATTTCCACCATTATTTTCATAAGCACCCGGAATTTGTCTACCATCTGAGGTATACGTGCCGTAATGCCCATTTGAATGAATTATTAAATAACCTGTCCAAAATTTTTTAAATGTACGTGAAAAATATGTAGAAGAATCTTTTAAATCAAATATATTCATATCAAAATAAACATAAGCAAGAGCAATTGCATTATTTGGAATATAGTTATTATTACTAATATCAGTTATACTTGTAGCTAATATTAATGGATCAAAATATAATATCTCGTTATCAAGATTATCAGGGGTATAATATTTATTTTGGTTAGCGGAATCTTTATCATAATTTATTTGGGCATCATAGATTGATTTTTTAATGTATTTAGCAGTTATTATTAATATTTTAGGACTATTAGTACTACCTATTTCGTTATTTAAATTTGGGCTAATATCAATAAAATTTATGTTATAACAGTTCATAATCTATATTTAATAAATATATATTTATATTAATTTATTTAACCTATTTAAATTATATAATAATATAACATCATTATTGATTTTTTCTTTGCTGTAAATATAAATTATATTATAATTAACATTTGCTGGTAATATTTTATTATTTATTATAGTTTGTAAATGTTCGCTATTATATATACTAGTTGAATAGATACCGCTAATATCTTTATTTATGATATATTTTTTATTCGGAAAAGATTTAAATATATATTGATTATTGGTATTTCTGATAATCAAAGGATTATCCCCTAATACATATTTACCATTTTCAGTTGTAATTGGTATATCTATAATACTATTAGTTGTAAAATAATCTTCTGCAAAATTACCAATAAATTGATAATCCGTATTATAATTACTGCTATATTCTAATCTAATATTATTAGGTTTCAATATACTATATGTACTATCGGGTTTATATGAATCAACATTACTTGAAAAATTAATATGAAATATATTATCACATCGTCCATCGTCTTTGTTATCTGGTCTAGCTGTTGCATATATATCATATTGATTTGATCCAGTCATCATATAATGTATGCTATTTTTTGCATTATTAACTTGATATTTATATGTATCAGGTATTAAATTTGCAAACCAATTATATATATATGATAAATAACTAGTATCAACAACCGGACTTTTAAGATAATCATCATTATCTTTATGTATAATATCTTTAACGACTGCATCATTATTTTTCATATTTTTTGATAAAGAAGTTAATGATATAATACCATATATAATTCCACCTAATATTATAGCCATCATTAGAATAAATAATATAAATCTAGCAACAGAACCTTCACCTGTATTTGCAAATTTAAAAAATGTATCTGAAATTGTAATAAATAATTTTAAAGTACCATATAATAAAGATTTAAAAATATCAATTGTTTTAAATAAAAATTTAACAATTAAATTTATATAATCTTTATTTATTTTACTATTAGCTATATTAATTTTAGTTTCATTAGTTTGTTGGAATTGTTCTTCTGCAGATAATTGTTTTTTATTTTTAAGTTCAAATTCTGTTTGTGTTTCTATTGACTTTTTAGTATTACCAATTTCTTCTTCTAAATTTTTTAATATTTTAGAATATCGATCTTTTATTGATGTAATTTCGCTTTTTTTATAATTCTTCAAACGTTCGCCTAATAAAAAACCAGTATTGGGGTCTCCATCGTATACGCCACCAGTTTTAAATACTTTTTTTTTCGCCATATTTTTCTATTTATTATAAATAAATGAAATTAATATATATATTAATTACTATAATAATATTATATACTATTTGTTATTATATCTTTCCAAGTGAATTATCTATCTTACAAACGAATATAGATAATTTCAATTTTTCATTATTATCGAAAAGACAACCAATCGTTATTAGTGATTATATTCATGAACCTGAAAAAGTTATTGACAGTTGGTTCAAATATAATTTTATTAATAAAATTGATGACAATAATGACAATAATGACTGGAAACATAATAATTATAAATATTTATTCATAAATGCTAATAAAGATGTTGAAGTGATTATATATAAAGCACAAATTACAAAAGTAAATCCAACATCTAATGATAAGATTATTATCATTAAATTAGAAAAAAATCAAAGTTTAATTATTCCATTTAAATGGAAATATTATATTTCAAATGATTGTGAATTATGGGGTGTAGATGATTTAATTACTTCCTCTTTTGGTAAGTTCTTTTAGGTTTTGAAGAAGTCGCACTACCACCCTTTAAATCATTCAAATAATCTTCTTCGATAATTGATTTATGATTTAACCATTCGATATTAAGTTCATTTAATTCATTTTCCCAAATTGCAGTAATCGACATATCTCTCAAATTATCAATTTTATCTTTTAGTGTTTTGACTTCTTTTTCTAATGCTTCTTTCTTTTCAGCTGTTAAATGTGAAATAGGCATTCTTAATAAATAATCATAACTATCATTATATTTATAATAATCTTTCTTCAATAATTCATCTTCAATATCTTTAATTTTAATATTCATAATAATAATATTTCCATCAATAATGTCCATTATAAATCTAATTTTAGCAGATAATACTTTAAATTCATCTTCCATAATTGATAATTGTTTTTCCTTTCTGTCATAATATTTTTCAATACGAGTATTAAACCATTCTTTAATTATAGCAGATGTCGTATTGTATTTTTTAATATTTCCTTTTTCTGAGAATAAATGCATATTATTCAATCCAAGATTTTTAGAAGATGTTAAATTAAATTCACTCAATATCTTATTATCATCTAAATCTTTTTTACACCCATCCGCAATTTTTAATATAAACTTAACATTCTTTGCTGTATAATGATTCTCAAATGATTTTAAATAAGGATGATTATTATTAACTACTAATTCTTCCAAATATTCTTTATAATTTTCAGTCCATACACCTACTGGAAGTTCATTAATTTCAATAGTATTATCATCGACCCATTTATAATTTCCTTTACTAATATAATTACCTTTATCATTCTTATAAATACTTCCCTTAAATCCTAAATAATATGGGATTAATTCATCAATCTCATAATCACTTGTAATTTCTATTGATTTATTAATATCATTTTTATTCAATACTTTACCAATAATTGTAGTGATATTATTAATAATTTTTAAACAGGTTGAAATAATATCACTTGGATTATATTGAGCAATATTTGTAGAATATCCAGTCCCAATACCAATACCACCATTCACTAAAATCATAGGAATAATAGGAACATAATATTCTGGTTCAATAGATAATCCATCTTCATCTAAATAATTTAATATAGTATTGTCTTCTTCTTTGAAAATTAATTTAGTTAATTTTGATAATAATGTATAAATATATCTCGGCGATGATGCATCTTGACCACCACTAATACGCGAACCCATTTGACCTTTTGGTTCGAGTAAATTAATATTATTAGTTCCTACAAATATTTGTGCCATACCAATAATAGCCTCTTGTAATGAATTTTCTCCATGATGATAAGCAGTTACTTCACTAACATTACCAGCTAATTGTGCAACTTTAATTTCATTTGTATATAAATTTCTTTTTAAACACGCATATAAGATTTTGCGAGTACTTTCCTTAAGTCCATCGCAAATATGAGGAATACTTCTTTCAAGATTTCTATTACTGAAATGAATTAAATCTTTATTAATAAATGTTTCGTATGATATAGTTTTTTCAGTATAATCGAGAACATTATTTTTATCATATTGTGATAACCATGATTTTCTATCATCTGCACGTTTTTTATTGAAAGCTAAATCAATCGAACTATCACATTTATCAGTATAATTATATGTTATCTGTTTCATTTCTTTAAAATATTCTTTGGCTTCCTGGTCTGTAGAAGTTCCCAACCCTTTGTAATATTTAATTTTCCATATTGATTTTTTATCAACAGCATCACGCCATCTCTCATAATCACTCATATTATAGAATGATATCACTTCTTTAGTGGTATTATTAGTAGCTTTAATAATAGGTGTTAGCATCGACGTGATAAATCCTTCACATTTATATAATGAATTCCATAATGTTTGAAATACATTAAATAATAATCCTTTAATATGACTTCCATCATGATCTTGATCTGTCATAATCATAATTTTCCCATAACGTAATGTATCAATACTATTACTATAATCCTTATTTTGCTCTAATCCTAAAATTTTTTTCAAATTAGTAATTTCATTATTTTCAGTAATTTTTTGTAAAGTAATATCTTTAACATTAATAATTTTACCTTTTAATGGATATACGCCGAATTTATCTCTGCCAACAACACTTAAACCAGAAATAGCCATCGTTTTTGCTGAATCTCCTTCTGTTAGAATTAAAGTGCAATCTTTACTATCTTTAGTACCTGCTAAATTAGCATCATCTAATTTAGGTACTATAATTTTATTAACTTTCTTACCATCAGTTTTAGTTAATTTTTTCTGTTCAACTACTTCAGTAGCACTTAATGCCATTTCAATAATTCCAGATTTATATAATTTATCATAAAATTTATCAGATAATTCACATTTTGACCCAAATTTAGTAATTAAAGTTGTTAATGTTTCTTTTGTTTGACTATCGAATGTTGGATTTTCAATAGTTGATTTTACAAATATAAATAAATTTTCTTTAATATGTTGTGGTTTAATTGTCTTTTTCTTCTTAGTTAAAGCCATATCTGTCAATTTCTTTGTAATTGCATTTGTAATATATTCTACATGTCTGCCACCTCGAATCGTATTAATTCCATTAACGAACGACATCTGCTCATAATTACCAGTCGAACTAACTGCAACCACTACTTCCCATCTGTCATTCGGCATTTCATAAAATCGTGGTTGTAATGTTTTAGTCTCTAAAAATAAATCCGTATATTTTTCAAAATCTTTAACTGGTATTTTCTTATCATTAAAATATACAGAAACTGCAGCATCTGTACATGCGGAAACATCATAAACACGTCTTTTAAATAAATTATAAATATCATCAGTTAATCCAGTTAAACCGAATTTTTCATAATCAGGTAAAAATGTAATTTTAGTATAAGATTTTTTAGCACAACTTTTAATATCTGGAACTTCTTTTACTGTTAAATTTTCTTTAAATACTTGCTTATAAATCTTTTTACGTGTGCTATCAATAGTTTCAATCGTGAAAATTTTAGAAAATATATTAGTCAATTTAATACCTAAACCATTAACACCACCTACAATTCTAACTTCGTCATCGTCATAATTAGAAGATGTTAATAATTCACCGAAAATTAATTCAGGAATCCATAAATCATAATCAGTATGTTTAATAATTTCAATACCCATACCATCATTATAAATTTCAATAAGTCCTGTTGATTTATCAATCGTAATTTTAATATTTTTAACAACATTAGTATTATCTTTTCTAGTTCTTACTGAATGATCAATAGCATTCACAACGGCTTCATCAAATATTTTAAATAATCCAGGAATAAATGTTATTAATTTCTTAATAATTTTATCATTATCGTCAATAATATAAGTATCAATTGTATTTGGATCAATAGTACCAATATACATAGATGGACGACTATAAATATGAGTTCTCAATTCATGTTTTTTATATTTTTTATCTGTTTCATTTGATGCCATTATAATAATTTTATTATAATAATGATTATATCATTTTTTTATATTTGTATTATTTTTAATAATTTTTATAAAATAATGATATAAATAGTTTTAGATTCAAGAACAAAAAAATGGCTATGATGGAAATATGCGATTTCATTTCTTCTAATTACGATAAGAAACTAACAGAAGAAATTAATACTTATATTCCTCAAGATACCGACGAAGATGAAGATGTTGATAATTTAATTGATACAATTAATGCAAATCTGGGTGAAGATATTCGAGATTTGCATTATATTGAAAAATTATTTTCACATACTTTGCCATCTTTCAGTCTTATATATAAAAATAGGTATATTGAAATAATCGATTGTTGTGATCATCGCAGTAATTATTACTGGAATATTCGAATTATACCTGTTGATGAGTAAATAGATTAATATATAAGAGCCAAATAATTGTTTTTGGTTTTTATATATTATATATACGAAATAAATTTGTATTAATTTTAATAAAATTTAATAATAATTGATTATTATATATATATTTTTATTGTGCTAAAAGCCAATATGGATTATATCGCAAATTGCATTATTTCTTCGATTGATGATAAAATTGACGAAAATCTTAATTTTCAAAGTATGCAGAATGGCGAAGAAATGGATATGAGTATTGATGAAATGCACGATATCTTAATATCAATTATTGATTTAAATATGATTGATGGGAAAATATCGTTGTATTATGAGAATTATGGGTATCAGCGTAAAACTGTAATATCGCTCGTGTATTCAGGGAGATTATGTGAAATTGGGGAACATTATGATACTCAGAGAGATTATTTCTTTCTGAGAATCCACCCTAAAAAGTTGTAAACAAAAAAAGAAAATATAAGGTCAAAATGTTTTTGGCTTTTTATATAAAAAAAATGAATATATAATTATTTTAGAATATACATGGACAACGTTTGTAATACAATTAAAAATTATTTTTACAAAAAATTATTTATATTCATAGAAAAAACACAAAATGAAATTGATGATACAGATATTGATTCATACATTAAAATGAAATTAAAGTGTAGATTAGCATGTGTAAAAAATATAAAAACAAATAAAAATAATATTATTTCATTTAATTATAATTCTCATGAATTTGATATTATAAGTTATAAGACTTATTGGATATTGACTATTTATTAATATTTTTTAATATTTCATCAACAATTTCGGGAATAGTTTTATCATCAACATCGATTACTATAATATTCATATTATTTTCAACGGCTTTTATGTAAGTTTCTTCATGTAAATTATGAATATTCTTAATATAATCTAATTTAATATTGATTTCATTTTGTCGTTTCCGTTCTAAAATATGTTCTAAACATTTTTCAGGGGATGAACGCAAATAAATATAATAATTAGATTTCCATATATTGTCTGTTTTATTATACATTTCATTTATAACATTATATTCATCTTGATTAATATTATTATTTAAATAATCATTAATATTAAATGTATTTCTAATAAAAAATGGACTTCGTTCCATAAATATTATAGAACTATTATCTTTTTCTTGAATCCACGCACGATCTAACCATACTCTTATTTGCATATTAAAATAACATTTATTATGTAAATAAATATCATCTAAATATGAACTCCATCTCTCAATAGGTTCAATATCTATTTGATAATTCCGATATTTATGTAAATAATTTAGAATAGTTGTTTTACCAGAACCAATATTACCATCTATAGTAATAATCATATTATTTATTTAAATATATCTAAACTTTTATTTGATTTTATTATTTTTTTTATGTCATCCTTCTTTAATAGTGATTTATTATTTGATTTAAGGAAATTCATTAAACAAGATATGTGATTATTTATAATTTTGCATAAATCTGCTTTAATGACTTTAGACGCATCTAATTTATAATAATTAATTATTTCATTTATTTTAGACATTATATAATTGTTTGCGCCTCCTCCGCCTATTTGAGGTCGAATTAATCCAGATGCAAAATCTATATTTAATATATCACCAGTAGGATTAGCAGAGTTATATGCACCACTATTAATGCCAAAATATTCACTAGGTAATACAGTACCACCTGTCATTTTTTTACTAATACATTTTTCATTAATATATGAATTAACTATTTTTATTGTAGGTTTTTTAATAGTTTTTGAACTATTTATCATAGTTATTATTGAAGCTATTGAAACAACATTAAAAATTAATGAATCTATATGATTACATAATAATTTATAAGACGATTGTGCGGTTATTTTATCTAATGTTATTTGATTATTAATTAATCCTTGTTTTAACGAGGATAAATAATTATTCATATCTTTACTATAAATTAAGAAGATAAAAAGATGGATGAATATATAAAAGTTGATTTTAAAGATATATGGCTTCCTGATACTTTAAAAAATGGAAGAATTAATATTGTTGATACGCCAAAATCACAATATGCAACATATAAAAATTATGATATATCAGAAGATACTAATAATACAGTATCGCGCAATATTTCTTCGAATGAATTATCTACTGCTTTTTTTTCTAAAAAAAATATACAATCAATACAAGACGATATTATCTATAATGTATATATAAAAAGTAATAAAGAATTTGAAATTGGTAATCAAAGTGAGCAAGAATTATTAATAATAATGAGATCATATTATTTACAATATGGGAAAAATCTTCCTTCAAATATAAATGGGCAATTAGAAATATTGAATAAATATGTTGTTGATTGGTCAGTTGATGAAATTATTAAAAATATTAATCAACATATATATTATAAAAAAACGGTTAGTACTTTGCCGATGCCTATGGAACGAGCACAACTTCCAACTCAAAAAGGAACTAAAATACTTGAAATAAAATCATATATATAATTAGAAGTTATTATGGCTAACGATGATAAACCTAAATTATCTGATTATGATATCACCGTTTATAACATCAAGAGAAATAATATGTTCAAAGGAACTATCTTAATGTGTATTATATATGCAATATTTGCATTTATACTTATAATAGCTGCTTATGTATCTGAAAGTTTACGTACTGTATTATTTGAAAGATTTTTACCATTTACTCTCGTATATATAGTTGGAACTATTATAATTATATTGATATTTATAGGATTAATTTTTAGTTATAAACCAGAAAAATTAGACGATTCTAATCAATATCCACGCGTGTCTTGTCCAGATTATTGGAAACTTGAAATTGTTGATGATTACACGACAAAAAAATTATTTTCAAGCGATTTTGATTCTAGTTTATTTAAATATAAATGTGTAATGGATACTAATGTTTTCAGCAAAGATAGAATATTTACTAAAAATAATAATCCATATGATCCTAATGCTAATGATTTAATAACAGAATTTCGATTAACTGGTATGAATCCCAACGCAACTTCAAATGGTTTAAGAATACCAGGTAAATTAACTGATATTAACTCAAATTTAAAAGATAAAGGAGCAGATTATTTTCATCTTTTCAAAAATATAAATAATTATATAGATTCTTCTAATAAATTTACAGACAGTACATTATCAAATATAACTAAACAATTAGGACAGGATGATAGTAATCTTAGAAATAATATTATTGATGCATCTATGATTATGAATAATTATGAATTATCAACTGTAGATACTTATACAAATCTACAATATTCAACTAATAATCATGATATAGGTGCTATATCATGGAATGCTGCATCTGTTGGTATAGGAACAGCTCCGACACTTCATTCTAATTTAAATAGTGCAACAATTGTAGAATGGAGTAATATTACAGTAGATCTTATTAAGAATAAAACCGGTATTAACACTAGTTTAAATGTTCATGTAATAAAAGATGATAATACTAGTAAAATCGTAGGAATTGTTAATTTAGTTGCAGATTCGTCCGATTCAACTTCAAATACATTTTATAGAATATTTACTACTAGTACTACTATTACATCAAATAATCTTACATTATATTATCCAAATAATTCTAATAGTCCGACAAATTCATTATATGTAGGTTATTTATCACCTAAATTGGAAGCTACTACTTTAACTGAGGTAACAGATATCAAGAATTATTTTGGTTCTGATAACTATGTAATCTTAAATATACTAGATACGACATATTTTAATAGTAATATAACAAAAACAGTACTTCAATTAAATACCAGTAATGCACCATTAATATGTGATAGATTATATCCTGCGTTTTTAGCTAATCAAGATAAAGACACAAATGCTATACGATGTGCTTATTCTGCTATTTGCGGTGTTAAATGGAGTGACATGCACTGTGATAAATATGTAAAATCTTAATTATATATAAAGAATTAAAGTTTTTATTAAAATAATGGATAAATATATTAGAGGTGATTTATTAGTTTATACAAATGATGGTATTAAACGTATAGATAAATTATCTTCAAATGATTTATTACTAACTGAAAATAATAAATATAGTGCTATTACTGAATTTGCTAAAGTTAATAAAAAAAATTATTATTTATATAAAATTAAAGTTTCTAATACGATAGATAATTATTATTTAGATGGTAATAATAAAATATTATGTATTCAAAATATACCGTTTGATTTAAAAATTAATGATTGTGTTAATTTTATTAAAGATAATTTAAGAATAGCTTCACCTATTTTTACAACTGTAAGTAATATTACTGATTTTGATTATGTTGCATTTCCTTATGATGATAATAATGATGATAATAATGATAATAATGATAATGATGATAAATATAGATTTAAAGGGTTTATTTTATTAGGTCAAAATTCATTTAGTTTAAATAATAATTTGAATAAAAATACTATTGGATTTTTAAATAAATATTTGCATAATAATAATATACCATATGATATATTTAATAATAATATTACAACTACTATTAAATTTAATTTAAATGATATTCCAGAAATTAATTATTTATCAAAAAAACATATAATTAGTATTCTCAAAGGATTTGCAGAATTAAATCCAATTGTTAATACAACAAATAAAAAAGATTTTTATACATTAAAAAATTTATTTCTCAAAATTGGTATTTTAATTAGTGCTACATATATGAATGATAATTATTTAATTAAAATTCCAGATATTGATAATGAAATAAATTACAATTATTTCATATATGAAAATCACATATGGTGTAAAGTTAAAAAAATAACTAAAGTTGATAAATATACAGGTGTATTATATAATTTAAAAACAGAAAATGGGAATTTTGTGAGTGAAATTGGTGTTATTTCATAACTGCTTTAATAGTAGGTTGATAATTATAATTATTTATTTTAAAATCTTCAAATGTCAGCGATTCAATCCATTTTATTTTTTCATCTATAGAAATATTAATATCTATTTCTTTAGTAATTTCAATAGTTGGAAATTTAGTAGGAGTTCTCAGTAATTGCTCATTTACAGCTTCTAAATGTTCTTCATATAAATGACAATCACACATACTAATCGCAATTTCTTTATTTTTCATTCCGGAAACTTTAGCAATAATTAAAGTTAATAATGTGGTTGATGCGATATTGAATGGTAATCCTAAAAATAAATCAGTCGAACGCATATACATCATACAACTCAAATAATCATTATCTTTATAAAAATTATATAATATATGACAAGGTGGTAAAGCCTGTTCTTTTAACTGGCATGGGTTCCATGCAGTCATAATAATTCGTCTGCTGTTTTCTAATGTCAATTCATTTAAAACATATTTAAGTTGATCAATAAGACCATTAAAAGACCTCCACTGGAACCCATAAATAGGTCCTAAATATCCTTCTTCGTAATCGTAAAATCCATTACTATCTAAATATTCACGTGATGAATTGCCTTTCCAAATATTAACTCCTTTTTCTTCAAGTTCTTTAGAATTAACAGAACCTCTTAAAAACCATAATAATTCCTCAATAACACCTTTAACAAAAATTTTTTTAGTTGTTAATAATGGAAATCCATTATTTTTAATATCAAATTTTAACAAATGACCAAAATCAGAATAAGTTTTACCATTACGTGTTTCTCTTATTATTCCATGTTCTTTAACGGTTTTTAAAAGTTCCAAATATCGTGTTTCGTCTAAATTTGACATATATAAATAAAAATTGAATATATATTTATATAACTTTAACAATATTAAATGCAAACAGGTATAATATCATTTGGCGATAGAGTGGCGTGGAATATTAAATGTAATACTATGAAAGATATGATATTAAATGAATTGTTAAATTTATATGGTGTTAGAATTATTCAAAAACATTATTATTTAATTGATGACAATAATATTAAACAATTAAATAAAATACCACATTTCATTTCATTAAGATCGAATGGTAATAGATATTATATATATTTCACATTATATAATGATACTCCAATCATTTATTATATTGATATGAAAATTCATACAGGTTATGAGAAACCTCGTATTATTTTAGCAAGAGGTTTATTCGATGCTTCATTATTCAAAAATACTATTTTAGAAGGTGAAATGATTAAAACTACTGAAAATAAATGGATATTTATAATTAATGATATTATTGCATATGAGGGTAAAAAAATGGATACTGTTATTTTACCAGATAGATTAAAACTAATATATTCATTATTAGAGAAGAAATATACACCAGATCCAATATGCGACGTATGCGAATATAAAGTTAAAAATTATTATTATTTATCTAAAAAATCGATGGAAGAATTAATGAAAATATCAAAAGAATTAAATTATACTTCAAGGGGTATATATTTTTCATCGATGGATTTGAAATATAAACCTAAATTATTTAATTTTAATGATGATATTATTGTTTCAGTTCAAAAGAAAAATAAAGATATTACTGAATTTAAGGAACTAACTACAAAGCCAGTAATAATACAATCACCAACAACTATATTAGCAACATCTAATATCATTCCAATTAATATAAATAATTCTAGTGAATTTAAGGAATTATATATATCAAAAACGGATGAACCAGATATTTATAATATTTATGATAACCATAATATACTAACTTCTAATAAACTCGGAATTGCATTTGTTGGAACATTACAAGACAGCATTAAAATGAGAAATATTTATAAAGATAAAAGTATGACAATAACATTAAAATTTAAATGTAAATATAATGAAAAATTTAAGAAATATCAACCAATCGAACAAATTATATAAAAAATGATTATAAAAATATTATAGTTATTTATGGTTAATTATTACGCAGTCGCTGCAGGTCTCAATATTGGTGTTTTCACTACTTGGGATGAATGTAAAAAAAATGTTGAGAATATTTCAACTGCAATTTATAAGAAATTTGATAATGAAGAAGATGCCAATAATTTCATAGCAGAGTATAAAGATACTTTATATGTATATACCGATGGAGCATGTTTTAATAATGGTTCTAAAAATGCTAAAGCGGGAATTGGTATCTACTTTTCAAAAGATAATGATAATAATGTTTCGCGCGAATTAGTTGGTGAAGATTTGACAAATAATATTGCAGAATTATCTGCTGCTATTGAAGCAATCAATATGATCAAAAAAATGGATGTGAAAAAAAAGGTAATTGTTACCGATTCTGAATATGTTATTAAGTGTGCCACTACTTATGGTGCTAAATTAGCAGCTAAAAATTGGGAATTCAAAAAAGATAAAATACCGCCGAATGTTGAATTAGTAAAAAGATTATTTGAACTTACAACTAAATATAATATTCAATATAAACATGTTATGGCACATACTACAAATAAGGACCGGCATTCAGTAGGTAATTATTATGCTGATAAATTGGCAAATGAAAGTATTTCAGGTGCTGAAGGAAAACTTCCTCATATTAAACAAAAGAGACCAGATACTGATTTAAGTAAAGTAATATTCCTGAATGTACCGTTTGCTGAAAAAGATAAAGCTAAAGCAAAAGGTGCAAAATGGAATCCAGAAAAAAAGAAATGGTATATTCTAGAAGATAATGAAAATAAGAATGATTTAATTAAAAAATACTCTGCAGCTATTTAAGAATATTTTTTTTATTTATTATAATAATTGAAAATGTATAATGAATATTTATATGAACTACCCTCACATAAACGAATAATTATTATTGGTGATATTCATGGTGATATAAGAAGATTTAAAAATATTCTTGTAAAAGCTAATATAATTAATAATAATTTAGAATGGATTGCTAATCCACCTGAAACAATTATATTACAATTGGGTGATCAAATAGATAGTATGAATAGAATGAATGATAAAGATTGGGAAGTTTTAAAAGATTATGAAATGATTTATTTCACAGAGCATTTAAATATAATAGCAAGAGCTAAAGGTGGTTATTGTATATCATTAATTGGAAATCACGAATTAATGAATATTATTGGTGATTTTTCATATGTTTCTAAAAACAGTTTAACCGAAAATAGAGCTAATTTATTTAAACCAAAAGGACAATTAGCTTTAATATTAGCAAAACGACCATTAATATTTAAAATAGATGATTTATTATTTTGTCATGCAAAATTAAATATAAATCATTTGAATATATTAAAAAAATATAAAAAATCTATTTTTTATATTAATGATGTATGGAGAAATTTTTTAGAAAATGAAAAAATAAATATAGAAGATAAAGAAATAATCGATGAAATAATAATCGGTTCGAATGGTATTTTATGGAATAGACAAGATAATGACGTTCATTCAACCAATACATTATTTAAAGAATTGAATATTACATATATGTTTGTAGGTCATACATGTTGTGATAAAATAATATTAAAAGATAATCAAATTTGGTATTGTGATACAGGTATTTCACGTGTATTTGGAAAAAATAAATATCAATATTTAGATATTAAAAATATTAATATTAATATCGAATCTATTTGCGAAGATTAATAATTATTCATCATCTATAAATAAACATTTCTTCTTATCATTATCATCATCATTATCATTATCATTGTCGACAGAAACTAATTCATTATCGATATAAGTTTTTACAATATATCCATTAGATTTATAATAATTGATTCGTTTATTTCCTTTGTATTTGAAAATAGAGAAATTGTCATATATATCAATACATAATGGAATATATTTTCGTTCTGTTTTTTTTTCTCTCAAAATTCGCCCAACCGATTGTTGAATATCACTTATTGGACTTGCAAGAATGACAGTATTTAATGTTGGAATATTTAAACCTTCACTACTCATTTGATATGTTGCTAATATTATTTGTTTAGTTGCCGAAATATCTAAATCTGTCATTTTCATTCCACCAATATAATAACCATATGACGATGAAGCGATATTATCAATTTTAATTAATTCTTCAATATCTTTTAATTGATTTTTACGTTCAGATAAAATTAAAATCTTTCTATCTTTTTCATTAATTAATATTTCTTTTAATAAATTAATTATAAATATTGTTCTTGGTTTATAATTACATACATTATTAACCATTGAAACCATATTAATAGTACCATTATACATCGTTTTTATATAACTATATTCTAAATTATGAACAAAAAATTTATGAACGTTAACAATCATATTACATTCTTTTTCATTATTTTTCATTTTATATACTGACTTTCCCAAATACCATTCGAAAACTTTTCTTAAACCATCTTTTCTATTTAATGTTGCTGATAATCCTAAGCTAATACGAATATTCATTTTTCTAAATGCTCTCGAAAAAACTTCAGATGCTATATGATGACATTCATCAATAATAACTAATCCAAAATCATTAAATATTTTAGGATCATAATCTTTCATCGCTAAAGATTGTAATGTAGCAATAACAATATCCTTATCGTTAACATCTATTATTTTTTGTTTAATTTTTCCAATACGAGCTTCCGGTACAAATAATTTAATACTATTAATGAATTGTTCGTTTAAAAAATCTTTATGTGATATGAATAACGTCTTTTTTTTAAAATAACAAGCAATATAAATAGCCATAATAGTTTTACCAAATCCACATGGGACACTAATAACACCACCTAATTTATTTTTATTCATAACAGTATCTATAAATGCATTTACAGGTTCCTGTTGAATATCTCTTAATTTACCACTAAATTCTAATAAAGGACAATCAACCCCTGCATTTAAATTATCATCTACAGGAAAACCAAATTTTTCAATACCATAACATTTAGGAACATATAATTTATTATCACTTTCTAAATATATTGGATATTCTTTTGTTTCAGAAGATGCAAATGAATTATTAAAATTTTTTGGACTAATTAATAATTCTTTTTTAATCTTATTTATTAAATCAATATTGTCTGTTGTTTTTTTTATACCATAACCCCTATTACTTAAAGAAGTCATTATTATTAAATTCGACATTTAAATAATATCAATTTAATTTTTATATATAAATTATAGATAGATGATATTAAATTTAATTAGAAGTTTTTTAATAATATTATTGATTTTTATTATTATTGTAGATTTTAATATACCTATTACAATCGACACCCCAACCAATCAATTAGTCGTTGCAATTATTGTTATATTTTTAATATTAGTAGTTGATGAAATTATTGGATTTGTAGTAGGATTAATATTTTTAGTAATATATTTTAAATATTATCAAAAAAAAATAAATAAAAATCCATCATCAGCATATTCAACCGATGTTGCACCTAAACCATATTCAAGAGAACCCGAAATACCACATCATTATATTAATACTAGTGAAAATTGCACAGAAATACCATATATATCTAATGAATTATTAAAATCTGCACAAAATAATATTTATAATGAAGAAAATTTAAAAATAGAAATAAAACAAAATAATTTTTATGGAATAGAAGGAATTAATAATGAAAATCTTGAATATTTACCATTCGATAATAATTTTGCAAATTATAGCGAATTAAATTAAATTATAAAACATCATTCCATATATAGCAACAAACAATAATATTATTTTTATTATATAATTATATGAATTTAATATAACTGATATATTATCAGGCATTTTAGTTATTAATGTATCATATATATATGGATTTGTAATTATAGCCATTACTATACATATAATGAATGCTTTCGTTATTAATTCATTATCAATATAACATTTAGTGATTTTTTGAGGTTGTAGTTGCGGTTGTGGCTGTGGTGATGGTCTATATTGTGGTTGAAATTGTTGTTGAGGTGTATCATGAATATTATATTTGGGTTTTTGTTGCATTAATAATTCTTGTTCGAATTCATCTAATACATTTTTAACTATAGGATCAGACAGATCATCATTATTCGAAACATTAGCGGGAGATTTCATAGGTATTTTATCAAGCGATGTAATCATATTATTTTGTTGTTGTTGCATATTTATATATATAGAGCATATATATAAATATTACTTTTACGCAAACACTTTATCGAAAAAACTTTTTTCTTCAATTTGATTTGAAGGTTTAATTGTTCCGTCATAAGCACCTACTGGATTTTTATTACACGATACATTCACCATGCGATATTTATAACATGTATCTTCTAATTTAAATATCTTATTATCAATATCATCATATTTAGGTGCAAAATATAAAATGCAATTTTCTTTGCATACACGATTAAATAATAATGCTAATGACAATCCAAATAATGAACTTATTATTAATTGCCCCACACTACTATAAAATAATCTATCGATCATATTACGAGTATCTATCATATTATCTATTTTAAGCGTATTTTTTTTAAATTAATGGTTGATTTATCGCATTATCCGTACATTTAACTTCTTCTACTGAATATTTATAACAAACATCATTATCATTTTTATATATAATTTTATTTGCATTATAGGGAGTTGGATACTTAATAACTATTTTAGGTTTTGGTGCTGCAATATATACATAAAACATTCCAAATGCAAATGCAATAATAAACGCAAAAAAATTAAATTTAAATACTCTTTCTACCATTTGTTTCTTCTAATAAATAATAAATATATTCTTATAGGAAGTTATAATGAATGAAATATCAATTGCAATAATAACCATAAGTATTATTATTATTATCATTATTACATTAAAATTTTTAGGTAAAATAGAATTTAAATCACAAGCTAATTTTTTTATTGGAATTTTTTATTTTATTTATTGGGTAATTTATAAATCATTATTATTAATTTACAAAAATTTATATTATATTATAGTATTTGGATTAATTGTCGCATTTTTTTTAACAATATCGACATATATACCAATAATTAGTAATATAACTAATGCTATAAAAAAATTATTAATATTTATAATTACTCCAATATTGAATTTGGTTTTAGCTATTGGAAGTATATTTACAAATATAGTACAATTTCCATTTGTGATATATGAAAATTTTAAAGTTTTTTTTGATGCATTAAAAATAATAATAATAAAAACAATAAGTTTTATAAATTTTGTTTCAGGATTTTTATTTTATGAATTTTCAGCAACTGATGATGATCTTCTATAATAATTTTTATGGAATGTATAAATATCTGGTATTTCTGCATAATCTGGTGCTTTTAATGCTAATAAATCATATAAATCTTTTATATTTTTAGTTGAATACCATTTATTATATAATTCTAAACGTTGTTTTACATATTCATCATAATTTATATTATTTAATAATCGAGGTTTATTATATTTAATATCATATTCATCTATAAGCATTAATTCTAATCTTTTTTTATCATTATTATTTTTTCTGTATTTAGTAATTTCTGTTAATAATTTAATTTTTTTTAAATCAGTATTACTATTAATATTATCAATTAATAAATTACCCAAATAAATATTATCCATATTTATATTAAACAATTATATTTTTTTTGCGTCATATAAATGAGGTTGTGTAGACTCAAACAAACTTTTATAAAATTCATTTAATTGTTCATTAGCCGTTAATGTCTCTTCATATTGACTAATAGGGATATATTTAACAACAGTTGTTGGTGCATTTACTTTTGAATATTTTAATTCATAATAACTTTTTATAATCAAAATAGCACCCACAAATAATATAAAAATAGCAATAGATTTCATTTATTCTAATAAATAATAAAAATAAAATAAAAAATTTAATCACTCAAAGATCTTTCAATATTTGCTACTTCACCAGCCATAGCGACATTATTAGTTAATTCTTCCTCTTCCGCTACTGGCTCAGCTGATGTTTCGGCGACTGGTTCTAGAGGAGTTTCGGCGACTGGTTCTAGAGGAGTTTCGGCGACTGGTTCTGTTGGAGTTTCTGCGACTGGTTCTGTTGGAGTTTCAGTTTTAGCAGCGGTCCATGGATCTTGTTGAGCTAGATCAGCTGCCATATTGGAAGAATGAGCAGTTGTGCGGCGCTGTTCAAATAGTTCATCTTTATTAACCATATTTTGCTTATACTGTTTCATAAGAGTATTTAGTTGTGTTTCAGAGTATTCAACGTCATTTAGATCATTTGGATTTGGAGACCATGGGCACCAACAACCAACTTGGCAAATATAGATATCAAACTTATTATCGCATTTTTTAATAAACTCGCTTCGGTTTTTAGCTTCTTCCATTGTATCGAAGACGCCGCGAATTTTAATTCCTCGCATAGAAGTTTTGAAATTGTTTTCTTTATGGAAATCAGTCTCAATTTCGGTTGAATTAGTATCCTTGAAAAATTTATATTGTGAATCCATTTCATCGCGATTAAATACATAATCATGATTTGTGCGAATAGTTTTAATTAGATCTGCAGAATCAGGATATTTAGCCTCAAGACCATCTAGTAGTGTTTTCATATCTTTTCCAAAATTATCAATAAATCGTGAAAAATAATATACTTCTTTATCTTTTAGAATATCTTCGGGACTCAAAAAAGAAACAAGACAATAATTTTGACCTCTGATTGGCTTATCCTCGTCTAGATAATCTTTTTCTTTAGTTGATACAAATACTTCTTCCATATTATATATATTATATAAAATAAAAATCTTATATCATTTTCTTTAAAAAAATATAATTATAATAAAAAAATATATATTATTATAATAGTATAATATGAATCAACCAACTTATAGTTTTGATATATGGGAAGCGTTAATTCGCATTCTTAAATATGCGATTGAAGCAATTGTAGTAGCTCTAGCGGCTTATGTTCTACCTAAACAGAAATTACAATTTAATGAAATATGGATGATTGCTCTAACTGCTGCATGCTTATTCTCCATATTCGATTTACTATCACCGTCAATATCTGCTGGTGCTCGTCAAGGTGTTGGGCTTGGTGCTGGTTTCCGCCTCGTTGGTTTCCCAGGTTAAGTGTATTAAAGCGATGGAATAACTTTATAACCTAATTCTTCGCATATCTTTTTCCATATTTGGTCTTGGACATATAATTTTTCTCTACTTTTCAATAATGGAAAAAATTTTAAATATTCATTTAATCCTAAAATTTGAAAAAACTTATATAATACATAACTATATGATAAAAAGTTTTTTCTATCTTTTGGACAGTGTTTCAAAAATGGCGCTTGAATATCTTTAAACATCGAACATAATTTTTCCTCTAATTCTGCTGAAAATTGAGGTGTCGGAATACCATTAATCCTATTTATAATATAATTAATATGTTCATAATACTTATTTATTCGTAATCTTTTTAAAATCTCTCGCATCTTAGAATATGTAATTTTTTTCGTATCAATTATTTTTTCTTTTTTAATTTCATTTAATATTTTTTCAAATATATCATTTGGTATATCGGTACTTTCTTTTCCCTGAACTTGATTACACCATTCACGGAAATGGTTAATTCGTTTATAACTAAAATGTGAAGTATCTTTCGTATTTTGTTTTAATATTGGTCTATTTTGTTCGACCAATAATAATTCTTGATATCCGCAATTACTACATATCATTATAGCATCTTGTTGCAAACAAATTAATGGTATATTGCATAAATGACATATTTCATTAGAATCTTGTTCTATTTTTTTTATATGACATTTATTAGTTATAGCTAAATATTTATCAACTAAATCGCTTTTTTCTAATATTTTATCATAATTTTCAATCGGTTGTTGTATAATTTCTATTTCAGTATCTTCTTTAGTTATATTGAATGATTCTAATATTGATTTTGATTTATATTTATAATAATTATTGTTGTTGCTATTATTAACCGATTGTTTTTCTAACATTTCATAATAATTAAATAATATATCACTTGTATTTTCGTAATATTCAATTTCATCGAAATGATTAATATTATTAATTTCTTCCTTAAATTTTAAAAGCTCTTCTTTTATAATAATATTACTATTCCATAATGAATTATATAATGCATCGTTTTTAATATTATCATTATTATATTTAAGTATTTCATCATTAATTTTTTTATATTTATTTTCTAATATAACTATTTTATCTTTGTAATTAATATCATCCAATTTTTTTTTATTATAATTATTTATAATTTTTGTATGCATCGCATCTAACGTCGATAAATCTTTAGTTATATCGACATTTTGAAATCGCTTTTTAGATGTTTTATCCTTAAACATATAATAATAAAAAATGCGGATATGCTTTTATATATCTTATTCAATATATTTTTTTCTCCTATTATAGTATAAAGAATATAGCATAAATGGGTGGTGGTCTTCTTCAACTTGTTGCTTATGGTGCTCAGGATGTTTATTTAACTGGTAATCCTCAAATAACTTTTTTCAAAGTTGTATATCGCCGTCATACTAATTTTGCAATGGAAGCAATACAGCAAACTTTTAGCGGTATTCCAGATTTCGGCAATACTGTATATTGTCAAATTTCTCGCAACGGTGATTTAATTCATCGTACCTATTTACAAGTCGATGTTCCCAGATTATATACTAATGTTACTGATACTACAAATGGAACCGAATCCTATGTTAATTATTTAGGTTTACGCCTATTAAAAACCGTTAATATAGAAATTGGCGGACAACAAATAGATAAACATTATTCCGATTGGCTATACATTTGGAATGAATTATCTCTTCCTCGTGGAAAGCGATATGCTTGGGATACTATGGTTGGTGCTGATACTGATGGAATAAATGGAAATTTAGTGGCAGATGATAGTAATCCCATTACATTATTTATTCCGCTAGAATTCTGGTTCTGTCGCAATATTGGATTAGCCCTTCCATTAATCGCATTACAATATCACGAAGTTAAGATTAAGATCGAATTCGAAAGTTTCGCTAATTGCTGTTATCTTAAGAGTAGCGGTGCTAGCTCAATTAGCCCTAGTAAAAAATTATCAGGTGCTAATCTATGGGTTGATTATATTTATCTAGATACCGATGAACGACGAAAATTTGCCCAATTATCCCATGAATATCTAATAGAACAATTACAATTTACTGGTCAAGAATCATTATCATCTTCTACTCGTGTTAAACTAAATTTCAATCATCCTTGCAAGGAATTAATATGGGTTGCTAAATGGCCTACAACCAATAACGTTAATCAATGGTATAACTACACCGCCTATACAACTGATAATGTTACTTTTACTGCTCCTGCGTACAATAGCATTTTAGCTGACCCAAATATTGTTGTTGCTTCTGGAGATATAAATCTATTTTTAGGTTCATCTAATCTTTCTTCAATTACTGAAAAAATAATAATGAATTCTTTAATAGATCAAATAACACCATATTCAAGTACTAATGTAAATCCATTTAGTACTTGTTTGCTTCAATTAAATGGAAATGATCGATTTAATGTTCGCGATGGAACTTATTTTAATTTAGTTCAACCATATCAACATCATACTAATATTCCTCTAAATCGCGGCATTAATGTTTATTCATTTGCTATAAAACCAGAAGAACATCAACCCTCTGGAACTCTAAATATGTCTCGTATTGATACTGCCGTATTAGACGTAAAGACTAATGGTACTTTAACAGGTAACATTAATATATATGCTGTCAATTATAACGTCCTACGTATATTATCCGGTATGGGAGGTTTAGCGTATTCAAATTAAATATTATACATTTTTTTTCTCCTATTATAGTATAAAGAATATAGCATAAATGGGTGGTGGTCTTCTTCAACTTGTTGCTTATGGTGCTCAGGATGTTTATTTAACTGGCAATCCTCAAATAACTTTTTTCAAAGTTGCATATCGTCGTCATACAAATTTTGCATTAGAAGCAATCGAACAAACTTTTAATGGTAATCCTGGTTACGGACAACGCGTAACATGTCAAATATCTCGTAATGGCGATTTAATAAATCGTATGTATTTACAAGTTAAATTACAATCTGGTGAAAGTACTTATTATAACTTCTATGGCTTACGTCTGTTAAATTATGTTGAAATTGAAATCGGTGGTCAACGCATAGATAAGCATTATTCCCATTGGTTATATATATGGAATGAATTAACTTTACCACGATCAAAGAGATATGGATATAACGATATGGTTGGTGCTTATGGTGCTAATAAAGTTAATAATACCTTATATATACCCCTTGAATTTTGGTTCTGTCGTAATGTTGGTCTAGCTTTACCACTAATTGCATTACAATATCATGAAGTTAAGGTTAATATTAATTTTGAGACTCAAACTAACTGTATGTCTAATACTACTGCTTCAACATTCACAGCTTCTTTATGGGTTGATTACATATATCTCGATACAGATGAACGTCGTCGTTTTGCCCAATTATCTCATGAATATCTAATAGAACAACTGCAATTTACCGGCGAGGAAGCAGTTACCTCATCATCCATAAAACCTAAATTAAATTTTAATCATCCTTGTAAAGAATTAATATGGTTTATAAGTAAAAATACCGGAAATAACTGGTTTAATTATACCACATCATCAGCTATGCTTCCAGCAACTCCGAGTACTTCATCTCTTACAGCTGATACATATGATGAATTATATGGAGGTATTCCAAATATCGCTAACGTATCATTAATGCAAACTAATATAGATTATGATAAATCAGGATGCTCTTCTACTAGCCGTCCAGCTAATCCGGTTAAATCTGCTAAATTAGTATTAAATGGTAATGATCGATTTGCTGAACGTCCAGGACGTTATTTCAATTTAATCCAACCTTATCAACATCACGAAAATATACCAACTAATGCTGGTATTAATGTTTATTCATTTGCTATAAAACCAGAAGAACATCAACCCTCTGGAACTCTAAATATGTCTCGTATTGATACTGCGGTTCTTAACATAACATTACAAGATGGTATTAATAGTAATTACACACCCACTACAGGTTATAATTTATACGTATATGCAGTCAATTATAACGTCCTCCGTATTCTCTCAGGTATGGGCGGTTTAGCGTATTCAAATTAAATATTATACATTTTTTTTCTCCTATTATAGTATAAAGAATATAGCATAAATGGGTGGTGGTCTTCTTCAACTTGTTGCTTATGGTGCTCAGGATGTTTATTTAACTGGCAATCCTCAAATAACTTTTTTCAAAGTTGCATATCGTCGTCATACAAATTTCGCATTAGAAGCAATCGAACAAACTTTTAATGGTTCAACATCTTTAGGTTCTCGTGTAACTTGTCAAATAACTCGCAACGGCGATTTAATAAATCGTGTGTATTTTGTAGGAACTATTCAAAATACTAATGTTGTTGGTAATGCTGGAGCGATAAATAATCCAATTGCTTTAGTGCCTTATTTTGGTCTTAAATTATTAAAAACTATTGAATTAGAAATTGGTGGTCAACGTATTGATAAGCATTATTCAGAGTGGCTATATATATGGAACGAACTTTCATTACCAATAGGAAAACGCGATGGTTTTAGATTAATGGTTGGTGGTGATAGATATAATCGCTCAATTATATTAGATGCTCAACAAACTTATTCAGTTTACGTTCCTCTTGAATTCTGGTTCTGTCGTAATGTTGGTTTAGCTCTTCCATTAATTGCTTTACAATATCACGAAGTAAAAATAAATATTGAATTTGAATCAGGTGCTAATATGGTTGATTTTAATGCCAATTATTCAGATCGTGCAACAGCATTAATTGATTCTGCTACTTCTCCAGCATCTATATCTGGTATTAAGAAAAATAGTGAATTAGCATCGTCACCGGCAACCAAAGTTTCATTAACTAATGCTTCATTATGGGTTGATTATATCTTCCTTGATACTGATGAACGCCGACGATTCGCTCAATTATCTCATGAATATCTTATTGAACAATTACAATTTACCGGTACCGATACTGTTTCAGGAAGCACTAGTTCAACATCTCTAAAGAGCATCCGTATGAATTTTAATCATCCTTGCAAGGAATTAATATGGGTAATTAAACCAAATCAAAATTCGGCTGCTAATTCTATCCCACCCTATTGGAATAATTTTAGTACTCGTGATGCTGATAATAACTATATTATAGGTAAAAATCCAGTAACATTAGCTAAAATACAATTAAATGGTAATGATCGATTCACCGAACGTATTGGATCTTATTTCACTCTAGTTCAACCATATCAACATCACGAATATACCCCCAATCTTTTTAATAATGGTATTAACGTATATTCATTTGCCATAAAACCGGAAGAACATCAACCATCTGGAACTCTAAATATGTCCCGTATAGATACTGCCGTATTATCATTAGCATCATCTGTATCTGGAACTATTTATATATTCACCGTGAATTATAACGTTCTACGCATACTATCTGGTATGGGTGGTTTAGCTTATTCAAATTAAATATTAAAACAACATCCTATTTTTTTTTCTTCTATTTTATCAGAATTAAATAAAAGTTTATTTTTGGTTGATTCGACTGTTAATTTAAGAAATTCCAATTCTCGTTTATTAGTTAATTTTTTAAGTTCTATATCATGTGATACTTTAATATGATTGAATTTAATGATGTCTTTAATTCTTACATTTTCAAATATATTAATATCTTTAATTTCTTTATTATAAGTTTCAACATTTTCAACCATTTTATCAAATAATTCAGTCGTTAAATTATTAGATGTTGTGAAATATTCAATTAATTCTTTTTGTTTATTATATAAAGTTTTATAATTAAATAAAATATCATGTATATTCTTGAGTTTTTCCATATTTTCGCGATAATTTCTAAATTTAACTATCGAACTTAAAATAGTTAGCAAAGTTCCCAATAATAATGTTATTAAATTAATAATTAAAGTTATACTTTCTTTTGAAATAATTAAACTCATATCAGAATTAATATTATCATGTTGATAATTAATTAATGTTAATCCAATTGCATCTACGAAAGTTATGACAGTAGATATAATTAATATTAATAATGAAATTCTATTATATCTAAAATAAATTAAATCATATTTTGCAGAAATTATATATAAAGAGGTAGAAATTTTAGTTTTATTTTCTTTAATATTTTTTAATAATTTATCAATTTTATAACTAATTTCATTATCTGGTAAATTACTACTACCTTCTGTTTGACATTCGGTATTTGTTCTTCCATTCAATTCATATAAAGTAAGAAGTTTATTATTTTCAACGGAATGTGGTGAATTTTGAACATTAATCAAATCACCATGTACTGAATTATATCTATTTTTATTATTATTATCCTCTATTAATACAATTAGTTCATTTTCAATCATAGACATTATATATTAATTAATAATAATTTTTTATTATTAATATGGCAATTATACAACTAATAACTATAATTAAAAAATCACGGACATTATAAGGACGTTTAATCTTATAATTCGTATTATAAATAACATTTACCATTTTAATAGCATTAGTTACGGCTGATTCCATAGAAGTAAAATGAACTTTTGCATCGCCATTATGAGTTCCTAATGTATAAATATTATTGTTATTATGCGATTTTAAATAATTATAATTAGGAGTTTTAATAAACGCAGTTTCATTAGAAACCCATTCATTATTTATATATTTATTATTGATAAACATTAATGTCGGTATTGGTAATTTTTTATAAATTTCTTTTAGTTGTCTAAATACCTCATCAAATATTTCTTTTTCATCATCACATTCATTTGCTGTTTTATTTATATATTTACTTTTTTTATCATTTATAGTAATAGCACAGCTAATTACTGTTTTAGATTGTGATTCTTTGAATGTCATATAATCGCTCAATACAATTGCAGCAATTCCCCAATCAGTATTACTATACATACCATATAATTTACGATCAATATCTAATTTATAATTCCAGTGATATGTAATAGATATATATTCATTATATTCGGTATTTTTTGAAAATTTAGTTAATTTATTAAAATCCATAAATGAATTCTTAATATCTTCTGGTGAATTATGTAAAATTTTAACTAAATTTTCAGGTGGTAATGCTAATATTAATTTTTTTGTTTCAAATATTTCATTTGCATCAGTTTCTATTTTCGTTATTTTCCCATTTTCAACAATCTTTTTAATACCAGTTTTTAATTTAAAGCTAATATTTCTTTTCTTTAAATACTTTTCCCATAAAAAGAATAATAATTCATCATTAGGTTTAATAGGTTGATAAATATTATATAAAATAAATTCGCTAATTATGTTAAAATAACTGTGGAATGATATTTTAGAGCTATCGCCACCATCCATAAATCTGCACATACGATCTATATAATTTCTTGCTTTTTCGGTAAAATTATTATCATCCATATAATTTTTTAATGAAATATTTTTTTTATAATCAACATTCACTAATAAAATAATAAAATCTTTTATCATTATAAATATTTCACGAATAGTAAAATAATTATTTTTAGCAACCGTATATAATATTTCTAAAAATGATAAATTAAATTTTTTGAATACTTGATTAAATTTTAAACCTATTTTACCTAAAATCATTTTGAGATTAACATAATTATTCGAATATATTCTAGGTCCATGTTCGCAAAAATAAAATTCATTCTCATATTTCTGTCTATTTACTTTATGACATCCACCAATCACACTATCTTTATCAATAATAAGAATATTTTCATTTTTGTCTGCTAATGTTGCGAATGTTAAACCCGATGGACCAGCTCCAACGACAATACAATCATAAACAACCATTATTTATAATACTTATCTATATAATAAAATAGATATGATTTCATTTAATATTGAATTTGAAATATTATTAATAGCAATTTCATTATCTATTATTTATGGATTAACGCCAATAACATATAAATTATTAGTATTAAATAATAATATTTCATTTGAAGCCTATTTATTATTATCAACCACTATATTATTCATATGTACTCTATTTTATTCATTAATTTTTAATGACCATTCAAGAGTATTTACTGAAATATCAAATATAAATGTATGGATATTATTATTATTTATTATAAATGTATTTGTTGTAGCATTTATTAGTCAAATGTTATTTCATTACGCATTAAAAAATACGAGTAAAATATCTATATTTACGATAATAACAGGATTTTATCCACTAATAACTATTATATTATCAATACTTGTATTAAAAGAGAAATTATCATTAAAAATATTTATAGGTTTTTTAATAGCATTAATTGGAATTATTGTTATGACTTATTAAATATATAAATATATATTGATTTAATTATCCAAATGTCTAATTGTTGTAATAATTATGAAATATGTGAAAATATTGTTCCTACGCGGTGGAATGATAATAAATGCAATAATTTATGTTTAAATTGCCAAATGTTATTTGGATTTTGGATAGAACATAATGGTAGAGAACATATTGGAAAAGGATTATTAACGTTTATTGATAATATTGAATGTCCTATTTGTTTAGAAACTAAAAGATGTGTATCACAACCTAGATGTGATCATTATAGCTGTATTGAATGTTTCAAACGATGTTATTATGGCAGAGAAATGCCCGAATTTCCATATCCAGAAATGGAAAATGAGTATTATGAGGATATGGAAAATTCGAATTACGACTATAATAGTAAATGGGACAATTATAGAGAAAAAATAGATGAATATAATAAGAAATGTGATATAATTGAAAATACGAATGAAAATCATTTGCGAAAATGTCCATTATGTAGAAAATAAATTAGAATTGATGGCAATTAATAGTTTGATTACCACTTTTATGAAATTCATTTAATACCTGACAATCTATAGCGGCTTCCTTCATATATTGATATAATGTTAATATTTGTTTCATCTTTTCTTGTGATTGTTTATATATAAATTCATCAATATTTATAACATCTGTTGCATCAACTTTCTTTTCATTTGCTTTTGCTTTTGCTTTTTTCTCTAATTTTTTATATTCGGCTTTTAGAGTTTTAATACGTTCTTTAACTTTTATTTCATCACTCGTAATATTTTTAACATTATTTAATAAATCATCATTCTCATTTTCAATAATTTTAATTTCAGCTGCATTAATATCAGGTTTTTTATTTAATGTTTTAAGTTTTTTAGTATTTTCTTTAATTTTTTCTTTATTATCTTTAATTCTTTGTTTAAAATTGATTGCTAATAATTCATCCAATTCTTTTTTAACAGAATTAATACTACCACTCTTACTTTTAGAAAGTTCATTCGGTAAATCGCTAATATATCTGTGAATATTAACATCCCATTCTTTTTTATTTAAATCGATATGGGAGCAATAACGTGCAGCTCTACCAATCGTTTGTTTATCGCTAGCCCATGTTATTAAGGGCTCAAATATATGAATGTGTCTAACAGCTTTTAAATCAATACCTTCATTATAATTCTGTGATGCCAAAAACAAACTCACATATTCGCCATATTTATTCATGGATGAATTATATAATTTAACCATAGCGCTCAATTCTTCACCTTTATTGGTTCCCATTTGTGTTGAAACTGCTAGAATATATCTCTTTTTTTTATTGTCATCATCTTCGCCTTTTTCTACTATTTTAAGAGCTTGGGATGGTTTCAATCGTTCATAACCTAATTTATCTAATTCTTTTGCGATTGCTAGGATACCATGACCTCCATATCCTCTATTTTCATAAAATGCGGAATATACATATTGTTTTTGCATAGGAAAATCTAATATTTTTTGAAGTAATGCAGGTAATTTAGCACTAAATTCATTTAATACAACATCTTTTTCATAATTATAAAGCATATTCGAATATCTTCTAGCGGCAGCCCAATATTTATTTAATGAATTAGATTTCGATAAATTATCATAATCTTTCGCACTTTCTTTAATGTCTTTATAAGCGATTACGTATTTTTCGAATTGACGATTGCTCATATGCAAATAAACGGGATCGTTATCAATAACAGATGGAAACTTAGTTTTATCACTTGACATATCAAAATATGATATTAGACCTCGAATTTTATTAATAAATATATCTGGAGTATTAATATCTTGAATATTAATTTCAGGAATATCTGGATTTTTTACAATATTTAATAATTTCATTATTTCAGTTGGATTATCTCCTAGAGTTGCAGTTAATATAAATACTTTTAATTTAGGAAATTTATCAGATAATAATAATTTTTCTAAAATAGAATGTTGTTTTTTTTGGTTTGCTAATGGTCTAAATAAATTATGAACTTCGTCGATAATTAAAACACAATCATTTAAATTAATAACCTTCTTTACTAAACGATTAGATAGTTTAGCAAATGACAAAAATTCAACTTTTCTATTTTTAAATTCACTATTTAAATCATTTAAGGACTTCCCCTCAAATCTCTTAAATAGATTTATAAAACATTCATGAAATTTAAATGGCGGGTTACTGGTTAATGCATCTATCGAACTACAATAGATAATTTTTTTATTAGATTTCCAGAATCCATCCATAATAGCAGAAGCGGTACAAGTTTTACCACTACCAGTCGAATGCCATAATAACATTCCTTTTTTATCTAAAATATTTTTAGTGATCATTTTACAAATATTATTAACAATTGATTGTGGAACAGATGGTAATGTTTTTTTATTACTATCATAACTACCACTCGAACTAGAACTATTAGATAAGAAACTATTGCTTTTTTTACTTATAATAAAAAATTTTGGAAAATAATATTTATATAAATCTTCCATAATATCATCATCGTGATTATGTGTATTATATTCTTTTTTAAATTGATTAAATAAATCAATATTATTTATATTTTTATTTTTCAAATAAGTTTTTAAAATTTTAGCATTCGAATATACATTAGGATCTAATGTTCTTATTAAATTCTGTTGATATAATAATTTCTCTTCTTCATTTGAAATTTTTTTAATTATTTTTTCATATTTATTTAAATTATCATTTACATCATTACTATTTTCATTATTATCATTTAATTCATCCGTCTTATTATCATCATTAGGAATACATCTATTACCTCTTCCTATTAATTCTAATGTTGGTGGTTTTTTATTGCCATTATAAAGTTTATATAACATATCTTCTAATCCTGTTTTTTTACTAGTAATATCATCGTCCATTAATTTAACTTGCATTTGTTCATTCTGTTTTCGTTTGGTCATACAATCAAAAGTATATTTATTTTTAAAAAAAGAACATTTATCATTTGATTCGCATTCTTTTTTAGCAGTTGCAATATCATTAGAAGTTATTTTACCTCTCTTAAAATCTGCTTTTCTTAATAACCTGTTATTTTTAATTAAATTTCCGCATTTCGCCTCGTTTCCATCAATCCAACAATTACCAGTATCATAACCAGTATTTCTATTTACAGAATCATTAACCCAAAAACCATTAGTTGTGTTGCACCGGTCTTGAGTATAAACATTTTTATAATATCGATTATTATGATCAGTTAATTGTTTTATATTATCAATTACTAATTTACAATTTTTATTTTTGTCAAAAGTATATTTTCTTTTAAAGTTATCAACATCTTTAAGTTTATAAGGGTTGATATTATGTCTATCATACTCATAAACTTTTTGTTTATCTATTGAATTACATTCTTTGTTTCTATTTGATATTTCATCTTCAATTTCCTTAAACCAAACATGTGACATTTACAATTCTATTATAAACATATATAAATTATTAATAGAGCTGTATATAAAATAACCGCCAAAGAAGGATTATAAACAACATGAATATTATTACTCAAATCAAACAATACATCTGCTATTTCATCAACTCCAATATCTATAATTGTATGCTTGTTTTTCAACATCCATTTACATATTTTCTTTTTATAATGTAAAGGTCGTTTTTGAATGATATTTCGTTTTAAAGTTGTTGTTTTGGATAATAAATAAATCGCAAATGATGCAGTTGTTGGTTCTAACATCTTAACAGTTGTTATAAACATAATTTATAATGTATTATAATATAATCATATTTTTTATGTTTATAACGACGGATCATACAAATAATTATACAAATTTTCAGGAATTTCTTTTATTTTTGAATTAGTATATTTATTAATAATAATTATAATTTCGGCAATTGACGCAATCTTAAATTTATGATTCTTAGCTTTTCTAGAAAACCAATCATTCTTTCCACGTTTAATATACGTTTTTAATTTTTCTTCTTCAGTTGTATTATAAATAACATTTAATACAACTCCAGTATTTGTTTGTTTATATCCATCAATATCAATAATACCCGAATGTTCTTTATTATGGCATTCTTTACATATATTAACGAGATTGTGTTTAGCATTTTTATGAAAATTTTCAAAAAAACCATTATCATCGCTCAAAGTTTGATAATTAATATGATGTGTTTCATCGCTTTTATTTTTCTTACATATTTGACATACATCCATAAATAATAATGAATTATAATTAGATGCTTTAGTTTCTAATAATTTTTCATTAATACCCATTATTTCTTTTCTAATTTTTTCTGCATTAGTCATAAATTTTAATGGCATATCTAATGATTTGCAAACTTCAATACCATATATATTAGATCCTTGACCTTTTTTTAATTTTCGCTCATATATAATTTTATTATCAATAATTTCAATATGCATATGATATATTCTTAATTCATCTCTGTCTTTTATTAAACTAATATTAGTCAATTCATGTAAATGACTTGTGAAAATAAATGATGCCTTTTTTTCGATCAATTCATTTATAGCAGAACTAATAATACAAACACCTGAAATTGCTTCAGTTCCTGAACATATTTCATCACCAATAATAAGACTATTTTTATCAGCTCTTTGAATAATATTACGTAATTCGGTCATTTCAACAATAAAACTACTCATTCCTTTATAAATATTATCATTTCCATAAATTCGAGTCATAATATGATTATATGGATTATATCGATAATTAACGGCTGGTACATACATTCCAGATTGTGCCATAATTATTGAAAGTCCAATAGCTTTCATAAATGAACTTTTGCCAGATGAATTGATACCATATAATAAAATCCCATTTTCACTTAAATCAACATCATTTCCAATATATTCAACGTCAGTTATTAACCGTTCAATAATAGGATGTCGTAAATTTTCAGCATTTATATATGAACTTGATGATGTTAAATCAATAGTAGGTTTATAATAACAATATTCAACAGCATTATTGGCATTACAACAACTAATATCAATATCAATTAAATATTTAATAATATTATCTAAATATTTATCTGTATTTAAAAGAAATGATTTAAGAAAATCGTTATAATAACCAGATACAATTGATTGTATATCGTATTGTGTTTTGCGTATAATGGAAGAATAATTATCAATTTCAGCAGAATATAATTTATAATTTGTATTTATTAATTTCTTTTTGAAAGTTTCCATATAACTCTTATTTTTACTTAATGCATTTTCAAATCTTTTTTTAGTAATTGTAATATAAAAACCCTCACTATCATTATAATCAATTTTAGCAGCCGAATCATTTATATTACTAATTTTATTAGCAATTTCAATAATACTGTTATAAGCCTTATTATAATTATCGTCCAATAAATCTAAATCAGTATAAATACCTTTATTAAAAATATTAGTTTTAATATCTTTGATATTATATTTAAAACATTCATCGATATTTAAAATTTCATAATTTTTAATAATAATATTGACATCATTAATTAAATCAGGTTCAGTTAATTTAAATACTTCAATTGCATTTTCTAAAGATGATGAAAAACTACTCCATTCACATGGTTGTATTTTCTTTAAAATAATTTTTCTCTTAATTCTTTCCAAATCAATAATATTAGTTAAATACTTATTAATTTCTTTATATTTTGAAATATTCTTCTCAATATTATTATATCTATTAATTAATTCTTGTTTATTATTAATTGGATTTAAAAAACGTTCTTTAAATATACGAGAACCAAATGCAGTTTTGCACCTATTTAAAATATCCAATAATGGTTTTTCATTTGTATTATTACTTATAATATTTAATTGTAAAGCACTATTATATTCGATTGCTAATATTTTAGAATTGTCTAATAATTCTGGAATTTTAAGTTCTTTTATGATATCTGCATTATGTTCATATGCAAATTGTAATAAACTACAGAAACTCAATCGACCTAATGAATATTTTTCTAAATTTAAATATTCAATAATTGATAACATAGTATTATTTATAAATGATTTTTCCAAAATCTTATTTTGATAATCCACCTTTTTAATATAATTATTTAATTCATATTTATCCCATTTCTTATGAATAAGAACAGAATTTATATTAATTATATTTAAAATTAATTTTTTATTTTCATCACTTATTACATCCGATAATAATAAAATTTCACATGGATTATATGTCGTAATTAGTCTATAACATTCATCTAATGTATATTGAGGGTCTGATTTTGAACTACCATTCTCATATATAAATGAGCGTCCAGTTGTTAAATCAACACCGCTAATACCTACAATTAATAAATTTCCAACTTCTTCAAAATATAGAACCATTATATAATTGCTAGTTTTCTTATTGATGTTAATATTTGTCGATGGACTTATGATTTCTGTAATTTTTCTTTGAGGTTCTGGTGGTTCTGTTACTTGTTCAATTAAAACAATCGTATAATTATTTTGTAAAATTAATTGTATATATTTATTTAATGACCATAATGGAAATCCACACATAATTGGATTATTTCTAGAAACTTCGATAATAGTCTTATTTTTTCTAGATACTATGATATTACAAATATCAGCAATCGTATATAAATATTTAGAATTAACATCAATTGCATATAATTCAAAAAAAGAACCAACTTGCATAAGTATAATAGTATTTTCACCATACTTATTACGATATTCGTCGAGATAATTTAAATAATCATCAATAATCATTATCAAACAATCATTATTAAATAATAAGATTATCTTTATATACTATTTTTTTCATAATAAACCAAATATTAATACTTTCTGTTTCTTTATATATATATTGACATTTAAAATAGTCTTTAATGTCCATTAATAAATCATAATTATATACATAATGATGCATACATCTGTTTTCATAATTATTTAAACAACGTTTTGTAAAATTTTCAAAGTTTCCAGCAAGTGGATCTAAACTTAAATCATGATTTCTTAATATTTCTGGTAATGTTGATAAATCATCCTCGCCGACATTTTTTTCATATTGTGATAATAATGTTGAAAATTTAGTATAATCGCGATTATGATCAAAACATACTGATTTTTCAGGAACTACTATTATTATATATCCGTCATCCTTAATAATTCTTATAAATTCTTCAACTGCCTTTAATGGATTAGCGACGTGTTCTAATATATGTGATGCAAATACAAAATCATATATATTATCTTTAATATCTACCAAATTTATTGCATCATTTATAATTATTTTACCTTTATTATAATGTTTATTATCACACCATACTGTATTCATCTTAAATACAACATTATCTATATTACTGACATTTGCATATATTATAGGACCTGTAAAATCACTAGGACCTCCAATTTTTACGCCATTCTTACCAATAACAATATTCTTAATAATATTATGAATCATTATTTAAATGATAAATATCAATTCTTTAAATGATATAAAATATAATTAATATTAGTATATAATGTTTTATTATTTTTTATATTATTATAGCAAAAAACCTTTTAAAGGATATGATGATTTATTAAATGATTACAAATATTTAAAATATACTTCCGGTGGTATTCCTAAAATAATTATAAAAAAATCATGGCAAACGCAAGATAATTTTCCACCAATTTTAACATCAACATTAAATGATATTATAAAATTAAATCCAGAATATAATTTATATTATTTTGATGATATTGATTCTGATAAATTTATGAAATCATATTCTCAACGAGCTTATAATGCTTATAATAAATTAATACCAGAAGCCTATAAGACTGATTTATTTAGATATTGTATAATAGAAAAATATGGAGGATGTTATACAGATATAGGACATGTATTTTATACGTCTTTTGATGATATATGTGAAGATTGTAAAATGGTATTAGTGAAAGATATGTATTGTGCTGGAATACAAATATCGTTAATGTGTTCTTATCCGCATAATCCATATTTTATAAAATTAGTTAATGAATGTATTAATAATATTGAAAACGAATATTATGGCTATAATTGTTTAAGTATTACAGGTCCTACATTTGCTGGTACTGTATTTTATAAATATTTATTAAATTTAGAATATAATAATGAAAATGATTTTACTAATACTGATTATTTTAATAAATACATAAATAGAGGTAAATTTGACGATATTAAATTTTTAGAATTAATTATTAATGGAGAAGTAGAAACAACCCATAATGATAATATATATATTGTAGATAGTAATAATAATACATTATTGAGATGTAAATTTCAATATTATTATAAATTAATGTACGAAAATCGTAATGTACCTTATTATGTTGTATATTGGGATAATGGTATTGTGTATAAAAAATGATAATAAATATAATATTTTATAATATAAAATATGATTAATATTTATAAAAATAATTGCGAATCAAGTGTAGAATTTAATTATAATGATTATATACGATTTATGCCAATTGATAATAAAAAAAATAATCCAATTTCTATAAAAAAAGAAGAAATCATTAAATTAAAATTAACGAATTCTAAAATAATGGAATGTTATATATTGAATAATGGTGTAAATATAATAACAAAGTTTAAATACATGTCAATTCTAAAAACAATTTATAATACTATGAATACGAATGATATAATGAAATATAAGACGTTTAATATTAAAGAAGGTGATGTTAATGGATTAAATGGCTATAATTATTCTAAAAAATTAAATTTATCAATTCAATCTAAAGCAACGCCATTTATTTTATTTGAAATATTGAATATGACCGAAATTAATAAATTTCCAACATCAATTATTATAAAATTAGATTCTGGCGTAATATTACAATTCATTAATAGTTTTCAAAACGTTAAATCAAATAATAGTATTTATGTTTATAATAGAAATTCATTTTATACAGTTAAAGACATTTCTAAACTTAAATTAGTTGGTTCAAGAATTTTAGAATGTATTGTTAAAAATACTCATAATTTCATTATTACTATTGAAAAGAAATATATGTCAATATTGGTTGATATTTATAGTTCTATGTCTGTAAATGATGTAATTAGTTATACTTCATTTAATATTAAATTTGGCGATGAGAATGGTAAAAATGGATATAACTATCATAAGAAAATAAATATGTCTATTCAATCTAAACCAACTAATCATATATTAGTAGAAATATTCAAAATGGCTGATATTTATAAATATCCATTTTCTATTAAAATTCAATTGGATACAAATAAAATTATTCATATAGTTAATCAATATTATAAATAAATTTGTATTATTTTTTTAAATTATTCATAAAAAATGAATATAATTATTACTAAATAAATAATCAAATATGATGAATACTTATCGCATTTCCGGCAATTATCACATTCTGGCTGTTCGCAAGAATAACATTATGTATTGTGCTTCGTATAACAAAATGTCGCATAGCGAAATTATAACATCAATTGAAACCGGCGAAACATTCCACAGTATTAATGCATTTACGGCAAGTATTCTGGGAATGAATGCTACGAACGAGGTTAAAGATTGTCTGTATTACAGCGACAAGAGGATGAAATGGCGGTCGATTAAGCGCATTTTGAAGAAGCGATAAATCACATATAAAATATTAAAAGTCAAAAAAGTTATTTTTGGCTTTTATTATTAGTATTATTATCATCAAGTTTATAATATTCATTCATTAATTTTGTTTCAATTATGGGATTCATTATTATTATATTTGAATTATTATGTGCTAATTTGATTGGTTGTTTATCAATATCAATAATATAATTAGTAATAATATATAAATTATAATAATTTCTAATATTTTCAATTTTATATTTGATTGTTTCAATAATTTCGTCATTATAATTAAATTGATTTTTAACATATTCAGCTAATTCATTTTCACATACAGTTTTAATTTCATTAATAATATTCATAATATTATTTTCATATTTATGAATTTGCATAATACTATCAGTTTTATATATTCCTTGAAATTTTAATTTATCAGGTATTAAAACACCATATTTAAATAAATCATTAATTTTTTTGTTACAATTAATGATATAATTTTGAGAATAAGGAGTGTGTTTTATATATTTATATAAATCCATTTCTATTTCAAAAATTTCTTTTTGTTTTTTCATAAATTTATTATAATAAATTTTTCTAAGTATTGCAATAACTACAATAGCAGAAACAATAATTAATAAATATGACATATTTGATTTATAATTAAAAAAAATTATTATTCATTTTTTTATTAATTTTCATTTAAGGACCTGAAAATAAGCCTTATATGATTTTTAAATTCTCATTAGTTTTTAATTAAATAACTTGAATTTCTTATAAATGTAATTGATAAATTCAATATTGTATTTATTAATCGATACTTGTTTTCTATTATTCATAATACCTGATATAAATATTGTGAAGTTTCATTATAATCAAATTATCATTTTTTTATAATAATTATTAGTAAATGACAGATATAATACGTATTCCAAATATTGATAATTATACTATGACTGTTATAAATGGAGAATTAGTATTAACACTCATTCGTAAATACCTGAAAAAAGAAGAATTATTTAGAATTGATTTAACAAAATCTAAAATTTTATTTTGTACTATTAAAGATTATAATGATAAAATTATATCCACATCTAATTCATATAAATCTTTACCTCATCAATATATATTACAAAATACAACTTTCAATATTAAATTAACTAATGATTATGTTTATTATCCTGAAATAAATATGTCAATACAACATAAAAACGCAAATGAAACCATTAAAGAAATTATAAATATGATTGTAATGAATACTTATTCATTAGATATTAGGTTCAATTTAGAGACTGGTGAAATAATTAATTATCAACAATAATATCTCTAATCATATCTATTTTATTTGATAATAATTCTAATTTTTGTAATATAATATTCATTTTATCATTATCATTAGTTAATTTAGGTTTTTTCGTGATACCTCTCATTTTTGTAAAAAATTTCTTTAATATTTTATTGTCTTTGTTATTTATAAATTTTCTCAATAAACTTTTATCTATATTATATTCTGCTGATATTTCATCAATATTATAATCTTCTTTTAGGTTTGGATAAATGATTTTAGTAATTACACGAGATACTATTCCAATTACTGTTCGTTTATGTCGTTTTGCAATTTCTTCATAAGATTTTTTTTCGCCAATTTCCAAAATAAGTAATGCATCTTCAATATCTAACCATTTATTCCCAGCTCTTATTTGATATTCCATTTATTATAAAATATTAATGAAATTATTAAATCAATTTATTCGCAATTGTTATATAATTATTGAGTTTTTTCTTTATTAAATTCGTTTGAGCTTTAAATGCGTATATTTTATCTAATGTTTCCATATTTGAATATATAAAATTCCAGTATAATGTATCCCATGTGCTAAAAAAATTATCAGTCTTATAATCACTCATCTTTTTTATATAATTCGACGATGATATATATGGTCTAGTCATCATACTAATCGAAGTTAATGAATATTGGGACATACCATACACATTAGGAACCATAACCCATTCATATGAATCAATAAAACAAATCATAAACCATTTATATATTTCATTAGGATCTATTCGTAATAATAATGAAATATTTCCCATAATCATTAATCGTTCTATATGATGTAAATATGCATATTCCTGAACTTTCAATATCATATCATTTATTATACTATCATTTTTTGTAGGATTATACCAAGATTTAGGGACTTTATTTTTATGATTAAATTTATTCATTTTCATCATTTCATTACCATGATATATATAAATAAATCTCATATAACTTCTCCAACCAATTAATTGTCTTATAAAAGCTTCAATATTTATTAAGTTTTTATCATCATAAAAATTCACGACTTCATTAATTATTATTTGAGGTGTTATTAAACCTATATTTAACATAGGTGATAATACAGAATGAGAGCCAAAAACAACTTTTTTAGAAATTGCATCCTGATATTTTCCAAATGTGTTTAATTTAATTTTAATGAATTTTCTCAAATGTTCGCGTGTTTCTTCGTGTGTTATTGGATAATAAAATTTATCAGTATTTCCAAAATTATATTTAAAATGTTTATTTACATATTCTACAGCTTCTGTTATATAAATATTAGAATAAGTTGTTATTTTATCCTCTTTATAATTTTTATCGAATGGATTTCTATTTTCCGAGTCATAACTCCATTTACCACCAATAGGTTTTCCACTACTATCAATTAACAATTTTAATTTATATCTCATCCATTTATAAAAACTTCTATCGTGATAATAGTTCTTTTTATTAGTATATTTATTTCTATAATCATCTAACTCTTTTTTTGTTTCAATAAATGCGGGAGTTTCGATTATATTTATTTTATATTTTTCTAATTTTTTAATTATTGGTTTATCAATTGGATCAAACATAAAAACATCATTATTTAACAAAAAATCATAATTTATTTTATCATATTCGACATATGAAACATTCTTATAAATTTTACTAATTTTATTATAATAATATTTCATAGATGAACGATGTAATATTAATTTTTGTTTGTGTTGATTGTTAATAAAATAAAAAGGATCTTCAATTATATATATCTTATCCATTGATTTCAAATATTCATTAAATTCAAAAAGATGTATTGGTAAAATTAAAAAAATCTTCATCTATTTTTAAGAATGACAAAAACTTTAACATTTTTGCCATTTTTTTTGTTTTTTTAATTAAAATTCATAATCCTCGTCATCCCCATATTCAGTTCCTGCATCACTACAATCATGAATGATATATTCTTCAAATATTTTAGAATATAACATACGTAATGCAACTTTAGCCCTAGATTTGTAATCATTTGAATCACACAGAACCCGATTGTAAAATATAACATATCTGTCGAACTCCACACTTTGCGTGTTATATAAATCCGCAATTTCCTTTAACTCTTCATCAGAGTATAATGAAAATGTTTCATCTCCATATTCACAAATCTGCCGTCTAACTTCCTCATAATCTATGTCGTGTTCTTGATTTCTCGCAAAATTCGCATCAATAAAATCGCTGATAAACGTCTGCTCGCTAAACATTGGTCGTACCTGTCTAAATAATCGATATAATTCTTAGTTAGACAGGGTAAAAAAAATTTAAAATTATTTAATCATTTTTATTAAGTTTTGTTTAATTTTAATACAAATTAATTATCACTATCTGTATCAGCATCGCTTATTTCATGTGTTAAATATTCAGTCATTAATTTAAATGATAATAATTTTAAAGCAACATTTGCTCTAATCCTAAAATCATCAGGAGAACAATATGAATTCGTCAATAATATCACTATTTCTTTAAAATCGTCTGTGAAAGTATTATATAATAATGCGATTTCCATTAAATCAGCATCATTATATGAAAAATATTTATCATTAATATAATTATCTATATCATAATCTAAATCCATATTTGTATAATTCATAAAATCACTAATAAACTTTTGTTCGCTAAACATCGCTTATAACTTAATTCATATCACTCATTATCATTTTTTTATTTAAGGATATTCACAAGTTTTCTTTAAGTATTCATATATATCATTACCTAAACGACGATTAACACACATTAACAACATTATTTTTTTATTATAATATTTATATTTTTCAATAATTGCTGTTTCTTCGTCCGTATTGCAATAAATTTGAATCATTTCAATTGGACTAAATACTAAATCAGCCATATGTTTATTAAATCTTGATAAAAATTTATTAATATTATTAGTTTCTTTTAATTCTATATTACTCCTAAATAGTGTAAAATCTAAATATCCATAATTCATAGAATTTATGTTATTTTCTCTAATCCTGTAATCTAATATATTTGTTGTATTTTCTACTGTTAATTCTAACAAAATAAATAATTGAAATAATTCTTTATAATGTACAATTTTTTTATTTGAAATATAAATAGATAAATCATCAAATAATATGCAACTACAATTATTATATTTAATAAATGAAATTTTGATATTATCCATATTATAATAATTGTAGTATATTCTGGAAAACATAACTATAAATCGAAAATATCAAAAAAGTCATTTTTTATTTTCATAAAAGCCCTGAAATCTGAAAAAATACATATAATCCCAATATCGTTGTGTATAAGTTCCATTATTTGAAAAAAGTAAAAATAATGGGATTGTGATTATTACGAACTTACTTCACGTGCCATTTTTATCTAATTTCCTTAAATAAAATTAATATCATTTTTTATTTTAATATATATATCATATCCCAATCGTCTTTTAACACACATCAATAACATTATTATATTATTATGTTTCTTATATTTATTAATAATATTAAATTCTACTTTTGTATTATGATTTATAAAATCAATAATTAAATTATATGGATGTTTGATAACATTCATATAATTTTCTAAATATTTATTAAATTTAATATATTCGTTTTTACTGCTACTGCGCTTAGGTTCTACTAATATATTTTTATAATATTTATTTAATTCGATAAATTTGTAATTTGATGAAAAATATAAATTCTTCCAATATCGCATAGTATTAACACCATGTATATTTTTATATGAAATAATGGATGCATTATCAGTACATAATAATGAAAGTATGTATATTTGGAATAGTTCAGTATTATCAACTAATTGTTTATTTTCTAATATTATATATATATTATTCAATATAACTTTGAAATAATTATTATATTTAATAAATACAAAAAATATGGGTGCAATATTATAATGAACATAAAAACAACTTATTTGCACCATTTATAACATATTATAAATTATATTTAAATGACAAAAAGAAATTTTTGTCATATATAAATAAATGTTCAGTTGATGATTTGCTTGACGCACCGATAAATATCATATCCCAATCGACGATTCACACACAACAACAATGTGGTTATAAGCTCATTCATCGCATATTTCTTGCATATTTTATCATCATCACGCGTTTCCATCGTATAATATTCAATCATCACGTACATAGGTAATACAATATATTTGTCACAGTACTTCACGATATGCCTATCGAACTTCCGGATCTTCTTCTCACTCGTCTCCCTCTTCGGCTCCAACATATTTAAGGGATTTCTCGTCGCCTGCTTCTCCAATTTTACGAAGCGATAATCATTCACAAGATGCAGATACTTCCAATACCACATAGTGCTAACACCATAGATATTCTCGTTAGATTCCGTTTTGGTGTGATAAAAGCTAATCGAACTCGTATCCTCAGTCAATAACAGCGAAAGAATGTAGATCTGAAACAGAGAATTATTAGCAGCAAATCGCGACAACTCCAATATGATAGCTTTATCATTCAATACAATTTTGATGTATTTCTGGAACCGAATGAATGTAAAATTAATCGGCTCGCGGTTGTAATGAATGTAGAAACAGCTGATAGTCGTCATAACTGCTGATATCGATCTCTAATCAATATGAAAGTATTCTAAAAACAAACAATTCATTTTTTTTATAAAATTTAAAAAAATAATACATTTTTATTTTAATTAAGAATTCCTCTCATATGTGAATAAATGTCATATCCCATACGCCTATTTACACACAATAACAAAGTGATTTTAAGATTGTATTTTTTATATTTATCACAAATTTTTAATTCCTCACTTGTTTCACTTGTATAATATTCACTAATCATCATATACACTGGTAACGGAACATATGCATATAAATATTGGCAAATATATTTTTCCAATTTTCTTTTCTCCACTCTCCCTCTTTGGTTCAATCATATTTAAGGGATTTTTGGTTGAACTTTTAGTTAATTCGAAAAATTCATAATCATTTGCAAATTTAAGGTCCCTAATATATTTAATCGACTTAACACCATAATTATATTTACCTTTATTATTCGTAAACGATGATGATGTGTAAATTTTGGAAGTATTTTTACTGCAAATGAGAGAAAGAGTGTAAAATTGCACCATTTCTTTATTGCCTGCGAAACGTGCTTTTTCTAAAATAATTGAACGATAATTCACAATTACTTTAATATACTTCTTGAAACTTATGAATGTAAAATTAATTGGCACACGATTATATTTAATATAGAAACAGCTGATAGTTGTCATATCAAATAATTATAATTAAAATGATTATTATCATATTTTTTTATTCAAATCTTAATAATCTTATCATTATTCTATCTATACTTTTTAGACAATCTCCAATAATTGTATTATCTTCTTCTCCATTTATAATGATATTATTATAAATAATAATTAGATCATATTTATAATCATTATATAATTTTCTATTTGTATTCTTAGATATTAATATATTCAATTTCGACATTTTTTTATAAAATCTCATAATGTCATTATTTTTTTCATATTCACATACTATTTTATTTATGTAATAAGCTAATTCTTGTTTTATACTCATTTTAATTATTATTTAAATTTAGAATTTCATTTTTTTATAAAATAATTATATAATATAATGCATAAAAGAGGACCAGGTAGACCGCCAAAAAAAGGAGGTAAAGCTGATAATACATATATATTCGTTGATTCGCGATTTTCTACACAAGAATGCAGAGATCCTAATTATACTGAAGTAGGTATTATTCATATATGCGAATCAGCTGCTATTAATATGCTTCGCGCTGCTGTAACTGACGTATTTAATGCATTTGGTGCAACTGGATTTGATAATACTATTTTTGATATAGCTCGTCAAAAATGTTTAGAAAGTATGAAAGTTAAATTAGATTCTGATACAAGTGGAAAAAAATATAAGATTTCAAATATTAGATTTGAAGCTATTACTGTTGATCCATCTCTAATTACTATGAATGCATATGGTACATTATTAGAATATGTGGGAGAAAAAAAAGCTATAAATAATCAATAATTTTATTTACAACTGTGATAAACTCTTTTTTTAATTCTTCATGATTATTTTCATCGCTATATGCATATTCATCAATCATATTATACAATTCATGCATATATGAATTATATACATCATCATCTAATATATAAATTCGCAAACGATTATTATATTTAATAAGATTGCGATATAATGAAATTAAGTCATAAGAATTATAATTATTGCAAATGGAAATAATATTATTTTTCAGAATATGTTTATTCGAAGACATAAATATATATAATTAACACATTATCATTTTTTTATAATGAGAAATAAATTTTAATATATTCTTTAATATTATTTCTACAATTCAAACATTTCTTACGATTATTATTAAAATTATGGGCTTGTAATACACATTCATTACAACATGTATGACCACATGGAATAGCACACATATTAATTTCATTTTCAAAACAAATAGGACACATATTCTTACTTATTTTCTCATTATTAATAATTTCATTCGTAGTTTTTATAAATAATTTTCGATAAGCAATCAATTTAAGTTCATTATCATTAATATCTGATGATAATTTATTTTTTAACGGATTATAATATTCGCTAATCCATTTTTCATAATATTCATTAATTAATTCTATATATTTAATTATGGTGTCATTTAATAACATACCATCTTCGTTTAATTCAGTATCTTTATGCAAATTAAGCATAGCATCCTGATGTTTTAAAAAAATATTACATTTATATGAATGACTGTCTTCTTTGCGTTTTTCAAGATCTTTTAATTTATTTTTATTATTATTAAATGTTTCATTCAATTTCTTATAATCCTGTAATAATAAATTAGCATTCAAATCATTTATATTCGATTTTTCAATCGCATCATCACAAATTAAGGTATAAGATGATGTATCGCCATTATCAAAACTATCATTATTAATAGAAGAATAATTCATTATAATTATGCTATATATAAATAAATAAGAATTATGAATTTATCCATACGCTTTAAAAATAATGAAATATTTAATAGTGATGATTATACATTATCGGCAATAACTATTATTATTATAAATGATTTAGCATTTAATGTTATTATTTATATATGGTATTTATTATATTCATTTGGTATTATAAGATTTGCTAATCCTTTTTTCGCATTATCAATAACACTAATACAAAATATAATTGTATATATGTATTTATTGAAAAAAGGATTATCAAAAGATAATTTAATTAAATATTCGATATTATTAATAATATTAAAGATTATTCCACTAATATCATTAAGTAATGATATTCGTATCAATTATATTGACGTATATATTACTGTATATTTATATATCATATATATATTATTTGTAATAATTATTAATGATATATTAATGAAAAAAAATATAAATGTTTTTGAAATAGTTAAAAAGGATATTTATAACGAACGCTATGATGACAAAAATCTCAATAAATTATATGATGTTATTTATTACGATATTATTAATAAAATTATTTAAGGACAAAAACAATTATCCTTATATCTTTTTATGAAGATGCTTCGATTTCCATCAACGCATCAATAACCTTTTTTAACATAACAATACAATTATTTAATACTATAACGTTATATTCCCCATTCGTGCTGAACACACCTTCATATCCTAATGCCTCCATATCGAGTTGAAATTCACAATATAAATCAATATTGATATATGAGCGGATAATTATTCTATATTGATTCACAGTAGCATAGAATTTCATAATATCATAATTTTCTTTATTGTCATAAATTTCACTCAAAACGTTAACGAGAGTTTGAATGTCCATCGTAAATATTTAGTTATAATGATGATTCATTTTTTTTATTCATTTTCAATTGGACCAAATCCAATATCAATATTATCCGTTATTTTACTTAATATTTTAGGATCTATTTCATCTATATTTTCATAATTCTCATAATTTGTAACTGCTTCTGGTATAGTTAATATATTCGATAAAAATGATGGATAAAATGATGATAATGATGACGATGCTGTAAATATATAAAAACTTAATATAGTTGATACTATATAAATTATCAAAAATAGTATAATATTATTTGTTGATGTTATTGATGTTTTTTCTCCTGTTAAATTTCCATATTCATCTACTAACGGTTTATTATCATATATAAATATGAAAATTATTATAGATATAACTAAAGAAACTAAATAATATTCCATTTTAACTCTTATTTTAATATAAATGAAAATAATAAGATGTTATACGCACATATGATATAAATATAAAAAATAATTAATTATATAAATATGAAATTAGAATTAAAGAAGTTTGACCCTTCTACTATTAAAAGTGATTCTGTTATTGTTTTTATTGGTAAGCGAAATACGGGTAAATCATATTGTATGAAAGATATATTAAGTTATCATAAAGATTTGCCAGTTGGTGTTGTTATTAGTCCAACAGAAACTGCTAATAATTTTTTTGAAAAATTTATACCAAATATGCTTATTTATGATGAATATGAACCAGTAATTGTTAAAAAATTTCTTGAACGACAAATATCAATTAATAAACAAAAAGCAATACAAGAAAAAAAATATAATTCGTCTGATATAGATAATCGCGCATTTCTTATTTTAGATGATTGTTTATATGATAAGACCTGGCCTACTGATAAAAATATTAGAAGTATTTTTATGAACGGACGACATTATAAGATATTCTTTCTTATTACTATGCAATATTGTATGGGTTTGCCACCCGTTTTAAGAGCAAATATAGATTATGTTTTTATTTTTAAAAATAATATTATTAAAGAACGAGAAAAAATTTATAATCATTATGCTGGTGTATTTAATGATTTCTCCACTTTTTGTGCAGTTATGGATAATTGCACAGAAAATTATGAATGTGTTGTAATCGATAATAAAATTCAAAGTAATCGATTAGAAGATCAGGTTAAATGGTATAAAGCAAATGAAGCAGATTTTAAAATGTGTACTCCTGAATTATGGAATTTATGTGCATTAGAAAAAGAAAGAAAATCAAATACTTTAGCATATGAAAATGAAGATGACGAGGAACCATATGATCCTAGTGTATTTGCTAAAAATAAAAATAAGAGATTACCAACATTAAATATTAAGAAAAAATATTAGATTGGATCACAATCTAAACGTATAGGATTTATTTTTATTATATCTTCATTTTCAATTAATGATGATAATATACTACTATCTAATCTATTATTATATGCATTATTTCTCATAGGATCTTTAGTTATATTTTCATTACTTAATGGTATTGGTAAACCTTCATATACTGTTCCCATAGTTCCTATTCTTTCACTTTCTTCCAAATCTATTTGACGTTTATTTACATTCATATTAACTTCTTCTTTCGGTAATCCAACATATTTACCACCAGCACCTGGTGTATATCCTGCATTTATCATTATCATTTCTCTCGTACCGTCAATCTCCGCATTATAATCGGCATCTCGATCTGTGGGTATAAATGCCGTTTTACTACCGGCAATACCATAATTTTCAGTTAATGAATATTGACGTTGTGTATTTTTTGCCTCATCATTCTTTATTAAATAACCTCCAAACAAACTATTTAATAATCCACCTAAAAATCCATATTGAGATCCTCCTAAACCTAATGTTGTTTCTTTTAATGTCGTTTTAGCAACTATTGATGGATCATATACATAAGTACTATAATAAGTTGTATTATTAATATTTCTTATTGTATCTTGCTTTGGTAATGTTTCTTTCATCGTTGTTCTGGTTTTATCACTTTTATATACATATCCCAACTGTTTTCCCTCCATATATCCTCCATTTCCCTCGTGAATAGTTGTTTCCTTAACAGTAGTTTTAGTAGTATCATATAAAGCAGAATAAGTTTCATCTGCTCCTGTTAAAGTTCCATTATTTCCTTCATGTATTGTGGTTTCCTTAACAGTTGTTTTGGCATTATCATATAAAGCAGAATAAGTTTCATCAGCTCCAGTTAAAGTTCCGTTATTTCCCTCATGTATTGTGGTTTCTTTAACTGTTGTTTTCATAGAATGCGTAACAGGGTCATATGTTGTTGCTTTATCCGGTATTTGTGGTGCAGCATTACCATTAAGCCGAGGATTGTCGATGAAATATTCTTTAGCTGTTATTTTTATTGCATCTGTGATGGGTGAAATCATAGCTTTAATTACACTAGAAAAATTAGCAACTGGTGTTTCTTTTTGTGTATGATTTCTTTCATTATCATATACAATTATAGTATTTTTGCCATAATCATCATTATTAGATATATATTCATCTTGATATTTTAATGAACCATAATAATCAATATGTGTATTTTCTTTTGCCGATGTATCTGTTATATTTTCTAATGGTCGTTCGGTTTCCTTTTTTAGAGCTGATTGACCTTTAAACCAGTTATCTTCAGTATATGTGAAAGTCGTATCTGGTCTGTTTTTATCCAGAGGCATAACTACACCTCTTTGTTCAACATTATTTTTGGGTTTCATGGGTAAATTATATGTTGAGTTTCTTTGATCACTTAAAGGTCTTAATTCTTCTTTTGATTTTGGTTTAATAAAATCTCGTGTATCATTTTGTTGAAATCCTCCAGTTCCTTCATTCGTATATCCTTTATTTAATCCAGGACCCACGCGAACACTTTGAATAGGTGCATAATTATTTTGAATTTTACTTAATTCAGTACGTGATAATAAAAATTCACTATCATATGTAGTATTTAAAACATCAGGTTGTGGAACAAAAAAATTATCAACTTCTTGTTTTTTTACATTAATATTATTGTAACCCATATTTTTTTGCAACATACCATCAAATTTATCGACATTCTGGGTTACGCCTTTTCTTAAAAAAGGTTGCATATTACCATGTTTAAAATCACTAACATTAATATCATTTCCTGATAAACTTTTTATAACTTTTGAATTTATATTTGTATCATCTCCATTAATATAATGAGGAACTATACCAGTTTTAAATGGCATTTGTGCTTTTTTATAAAAATCATCACTTAATGATTGTTCATATTGTCGAGTTTTAGTATAATAATCAGAGTCATATATATTATTCATAGAAGGTAAATCATTTAAAATATTCATTTTATCTAAATCAATAATGGATAATAATTTATGTATAAAAAAATCCATATTCTAATCGATTCATATATAAATCATCACCATCCCTGTCTTCCTCTTCAATATCATATTCAGCCTCTCCATCTATCTCTTCGGCGTCTTCATCAATTTCTTTATTTACTTCAGGTTTAACTTCATCGTCTGTTATATCTTCTTCCTTAAATCGCAGACCATATTTCTTCAATTCTTTTTCTGTGTCTTTTTCTTCTCTCGTTTTTTTATTCATTTTTGCTAAAATATCAAATTTATTTTTTTCACGAATAACATTAATAAAATTAATTTGTTCTTTGACGTCTAACATTTTTGTATTTTTTATCATAGTAACAATCGAATTTGTAATATCTTTTAATATTGTTTCATGTAATTCCTTATTAATTTCTATAATAGGTTTGAATTGTTTATTCATTACCGATTCTATTGACGATGGCAGCGACATTATACGGATAACTGCAATACGACGAATAATTATTATATCATTATAATTATCATCAGTTAATATTGAATTTAATTTATCTAATTCATTTAATGTATTTTTAATAATTCTTATAAAATCATTTGCATCATTTTTAAGATGTTTAAATAATAGTTTAGAAACTGTTAAACATATTTGTTTATAATTATCAAAATTATTATTATTAAATAAGTTTTTTAAATCTTTATTATTAAAATATGATATATATAAATCTTTGTAATTTTCACCAACCTTATATACAGATTGAATACACAATTCTAATAATTCTTTTGTAAAAATAGTATCTATTTTCATTATATCATTTAACCAATCGTTTAATGATGTATTTATAATTGGATATGTAATATCATTTCCTATAGGTGTGAAGTTTTCAATAAGTATTTTATCATGTTTCTTAGAAATGAAAAATCTCTTATATCGAGGCTCATTAAATACACGTTTACCAGTCAATTTATCTTTAGCCTTCTTTAAATCTTTTCGTTCAGTACGTAAATATAGATCTGCTGTAAAATTTTCATCAATCTTTTCTAAACAACAACCTTGCAAATATTTATGAATCTTTACAAATTTAATTGATGGCATATATATAAGAGCGTCAATATATGCTTTAAAAAATTTATCATTCTTATAATCTTTTGTATCTAAAAAACTTTTTAATGTATCATAATATTCACGACCCTTATTTATCTTATTTGGCTTAATCTTATTTTTTTGCATTATTGTTATATCATCTATATAATCAGTTTTAATAGTATTCATAATTATTTCCTTGTAATCTTCGTTGTCCTGAATTATATTTCCGATTTCATCTTTAAATTCAATATCATAAACTTCCTTAAATACACATAATAAATAATGGAATACACCATTCTTAGCTTTCATATCGAATGGTGCTCCAAAATCTTCCCATAAATGACTACATTCTTGAGAACAGTTATTATAATTAAAAACAAAATCATTATCGAATACAGATTTCTGAATATTAATAATCCATAATGAAATTATATCATATATAACTAACATAAAATTATCAAAATATTCAGCAATTGCTTCAATTATTTTAGCATTTTCATTCATATTTAATAAAATAGATTTCCAAGATTTTTTTATTATTATATTTAATTCTGCATCTTCAATATCTGGTATATATTTCTTTATTATAGTTGTTTTAGAGTCATATAATCTATATTTATTAAATAATTTATCAACAATCATATCATAATTTATTGGCAATTTACTTATTATTTGCATTTTTAATAAAAATGGCAATACCAATTTTATTAATTCTAAAAACCCTGTTTCTTGTTTATAATAATAATTATCATAATATTTAGTAAAATTATTTTCATCTATTAAATCATCTTTAATATCATTATCATTATCATCCATTATTTCTGTATCTTCAGTAGTAAAATTACCAATAATCTTATTTGGCACTCCCTCATATTTTGATTCATCATTACCTATTTCAAATTCATGTTCATCGCTTACAAATGAAAATCTGATTTTATAAATATCTACGTATGCATATTTTAACAATTCGAATTTAGTTTCTAATTCGTCCAATTGAATTATTATATTTTTCTTATTATTTTTAGTGAATTTGTCTAATGCATTTAGAGCATTATCAATACTTATATTTTTTCTCAAATTATTTAAATTTTTTATAACATCATCATAATTTTCTTCATTAATACTATTAATAACAGACATCAAATCATATTTTATATTAGTTGCAATCTTTTCGTCTCTAATGGCTTCTATTTGACTCTTGATTTTATCAACAGAATTAATAGTAGCATCAACTAATTTTTTAATTTCTTTTAAAACATTAAAAAATGTATATCTTGGATTTTCTAATTCTAATGGTTTTATTTGTATAGATTTATATGTAATCTTTTCTGTTTTTTCATTTTTATTCAATTGTTCCAAATGTCTTTTTATTATATCTAAATTGGCTGATGAAATATTATCAAAATTATAATTATATTTCTGCAATAAATTATGAATATTTACATAATTATAATTATCTATATCTATTTTATCAATCGGTAATGGTATTTTATAATCATTTATTAATTCTTCAAAATCTTTATATTTATCACTCGATTTAATATCAAATGTTTCAGTAGTTTTATGTAAATGACTAACTATTTTATCAGTTAAATAATCGTCTGTTATAACTTTTGGTGTATAAAAATAAACACCCATTATAGGTATATTTGTATTATCATCCTTGAAAACTATGAAATTATTATTTTTAGATAATTCTATTGTTGTTTTTTGACCTGCATTAAATCGTATTTTTGAATTAGATGTATCATATTGTAATGGAAACCATAATTTATTTTTAGAATTTAATGCAAGAGCCGGTTGCAATTTATCGTATTTTTTCAACTCTGCTATAAATTCATCTATTGAACTTTCTTCAAAATTACCTCTAATGGTTTCATCTGCAACAATAATGAAATTATCAACATTCGTTTTTTTATTAACTATTTCATAAAATAATTCTATAAAATTCTCAGTCTTTGTTTTTGTTTTAACAAAATTAAATATTTCATTATAAATTTCTTCACGTGAAAATGCAATAAATGAAGGATTGTGTTTCATAATTTCATCCATCGAAATTATCTCAAAATAATCAATTTCTGGTAATTCTTCATCTATATAAATAATATCTTCGTCTTTTGACATATCTTAATTTATTTAAAGATATTAATATTATAAATAATAATAATGAAATATTTTTATTTATTATTCGCATTCATATCATCTTTATCATATTTAACATCTTTTACTATTCATGTCAACGATCATTATACATCTATTGCAGGTAATATTTTAAGTTTAAATAGTATGATTAAACATAGAGCTGATTTTAAATCTATAAATTATTATAATAAAAATAGTAGCATTTGTTATGCATACAATCACAAAAATAATTTTAAATATTTGTTAAAAGATAAATATAATTATTTAATTTCATTTGATATTTTTAAATATCAGTATATTATTATTCTAAAATCTAATCCAATTCGTCATAATTATACATCATTAGATATTGATATTCGTCATAAATATAATACATATCCTAAAAATATTAATCATTTCAAACGTATTGATAATATTATTTATAAATATATTTTTAATAATATTATTGAAAATAATAAAAATAATGAAATTTCACCTGAACTTTTTACATTTTTTAATAAATATTAAATTTATTTACAAGATAAAATATAATTCGGTTCTCCATATGGATAACCAGGAGTATAATTAATATTATTTTTGTTTAATTCTTGCCATTTGTTCAAGTTTGTATTATCAACTACACCATTTTTATTATCTGGGAAAAACACTTGTTGATCTTGTGGAACTTCCAGTAATGGTACATGATTATCTTTTGCAACCATTCTATAATTAATACCAATTCTGTCAAAACTTTCTAGTGCTGTATTTTGCGGATCCCATAATAGCGGATCATATCTATTGATTCCTGTTTCTTTTAATGTACATGGAGGATTTGATAAGCGACATGATTCAGTCGGTATAGTGCATTTACGTGTATTGCCGTCATATTTTGTTTTGCATCCAGTAGAATTATAACTATTGGGAGAATAAGCATCTTTATTGCATTTAGAATTTTTATAATTTAATCCATATAATTCACTAGAATCATCTACTGCTGTTTTCATGGTGCAAGTGTTTTGCCCATATGCCTGAAATCTAATAAAAGGATCGTCTGGCATTATAACACCACAATCGGTACAATCATTATATGGTGAATTTAATTGATATATACCTGGATATATTGAACGTGTTAATTCTTCTTTATAACTATCATTATCATATTTTAATCTTGTATCGTTCATATTTCTATTATTAACAATTATTTATTTTTAATGGAGGTGGTGCAGGTACTGAACGATACATTATAGATTGACAACTCGGCAAATGCATCATTTCCTTATTTATAGGTTCTGTTTTATCATTCGTTATTATTCCATCATCACTCGGTTTATATAAATTAGAAGGACATTTAGATATAATACGTGTTTGTCCTCGTAATTCACTATCCAAATCAACTAAATTTCCTTTTACATGCGAAACTGCAGTTCCGCCAACAAAACCTAATTGATGCATACATTTACTATTATTTTCATATCTATACGGCGATAATATATATCCTAAAGTATCAACACTTGATTTTAAATCTACTTTATAAGAACAATTATCATATTTAGTTCTATTAAAACTCATTATTATTCTATCATTATGAAATATATTATTTAACATTTTTATTAAAATTTAATCGATTTATATATGATCTCGTGTCTTCTCCTCCATTAGTCCATATTGGGACTATATGTTCTGGGTTTTGTATATCTTTCATACAATCAATTAATGGTATTGGTTGTTTTATTTGCTGTTCCATTATAGTCTTTTTACAAACTGAATACGATTTACCTGCCGAAGAATAACCAAATGATGAATCACTACCTGATAATATATCTAATTCTGTATTAATATCACCAACTGACCCTTTTAAAGCGGGACCGGCATCAAATAAACGACGAAATAATTGTAATTTACATCGATCACGTGTTAAAACATCTTTATTATTAATTAAACTACTATAATTATCTATTAAACATGAATCGGCTAAACCATAACCAGGGCGACCTCTTAAATTAACATGATCATACATAAATTCAGGCAATCTTACATTAGGAGCTATACAATCTACTAATTGCGTATCATATGTCATATAATTATTAATTTTGTTATTTTGGTAATTTTTAGCTTCACCCCAGCAAGAATCAGAGCACATACTATTTTGTTTATCAAAAAATGTTGTCATTATTCTATTATTATATTATATTATTATAACATTGGAAACCATTATTTTCTTTACATGTTTTATCACGATGATATAACCATTCTTCATAAGACTTTCTATCATTTGGTATAGTCGTTGCTGGCATCGTATAAAATTGTCTCGCTGAAAATTCACGTTCATAAATATCATTTATATCTTTGTAAACATTTTGCTGAAAATAATCATTAATATTATTATTAATTATATTATTATCAATTGGACAAGATTTTATATTATTGTTATTATTTGTATAATCAATTATAGATGGATTCATAAATGGATTTTCAATAGTTGGTATGACACATATATCATTATCAACTACTCCCAAATTTCTATTATTCAAACTTTCATTAATTTCTACTGAAACTTTATCATTATACAAATAAATATAATAAATAAATATTATTAATATAATTCCAAATAACATATATGCTATGTTTTTAGTTATTAATGAAATTACCAAACTAATAAATATAATTATATTAGTTATTGCAAGTAATTTATCCTTAAAACTCATATTCGTCAACGGAATAAAATTTATCATTATTCTAATGATAAATATGAAAAGAAAAAAATAATTAAATTAAAACTTTTGTCTTAATTGTTGTTTTTTCAATAGGCTTCTTAGTGCTTCATTATTTACACCCGAACGCTGTTTTTTTCCACCACCTCCACCACCCTGATTCATCATACTCATCATATTCATCATAGCAGCCATATCAAAACCATCCTTACCACCAGCTGCACCTTCACCGCCATTATTTCCAAACAGACCAGGAAGAATTGATGCAAATTTTATAGCATCTTTCATTATGGCTTCCTGTGATAATTCACCATTCGATATTTTAGTTGACATCTTTTGACTTACATTCGAAAATAATTCACCAAATCCACTATCCGGTTTAGCAATCGCCTTGAATATGTCTCCCTCTTCAGATATAGATTGCTTAATCTTAGTAAGATCGACATCATCAATTATTTCCTTAGCAATTTTACCAATTGTAGTATCCTTTAGACTATCCATTCCGGCAAATGATGGATTTGATTTAATATTTTCTTCTTTTAGAGTATTTAGACGTATAAGAACTTTCTTAATATTTTCGTCTTCAATATTTATTTCTGTAGTGTTTTCAACCGATTGAAGTATATTTAGTATAGTTGTTATGTCTTCTTCTTTGAGCTCACTTTTATATATATATAACACACTCAGATAATGATGACATAGAAAATTATTTCGCAATACTTTAACTATATCTTTGAGTGTTATATTTTTATAAATTTCTACTGAATTATTTTTATCATCATTTAGCCATTCATCGGCTTTTTCATTTTCAAGTTCAATAAATGAAGTCCAATAATCATTCGATATTTTTTCATTAAAAAATTCAACATATTCATTCGAAGTTTTATCATAAGTTCTGTAATTATCACTTACAGTCTTTAATATTCTTTTAGCGGTTTCACTCTTCGATTTATGTTTTTTTGAAATAGTCTTCAGCTTTTTTAGCAGATCAATATAATATTGATTGAATATATACGTAGTACTTGGCATTCTTATGTTTAATTTAAATTAAATATCCTTAAATATATTTTCACGTTGTTTTTGTAATTCGTCAATAGACGGTAATGTCTTTTGAGGCTTTGAAAAATCTTTATCAGTAGTGCTTGCAGGTGGTGCTAATTCCACATTCTCTGTTTCAATTACACCCCATTTATATAATTTATCTTTATTTAAATTCATAGAATTAATATTATCATCTGTTATATCGCTAAAATTATCAGCAGATACAGATCCTAATACAAATGCCATAGGTTCATTACTTTCTTCATTTTTGTTTAATGGTATAGGTGAAATAATAGATGAATTGTTATCAGCTTTATCACGTGTACTATTAGTAGCAAATAAATAACCTCTATTTGGTAATAATAAATAATCGAATACAGCTTTTCCATATATAATTTCCTTAGACGGCATAAACATTAATGATGGAACAGCTTTAATTTTATGTTTAATTTTATCAATAATAGCATCTATACAAACTAATTTTATTGTTTTTTTAGTATCATGTTTTTTTATTGTTTCTAATAAAATTGAACTGTGTTGACAACTATCACTATAGAAAAATATCATTTATTAAAATAATAATAAATTAATATAATAAAAATTGACATAAAATTAATATTATTTATTTTAAATAAGTAATGTTTAATAATTATCTATACGACCCAAAATCACAAAAACATTCATTTGATATTGAAAATTTGGATTTATCAATTGTTAATAGTATTAGAAGAATTATTTTAACAGAAATACCGGTCGTCGGGTTTTATGGTGAAGATGAACCGACTGTAGAAATTATTGAAAATAATGGTCCTCTTCATAATGAATTTATGAAACATAGAATTGGATTAATTCCTATTTATGTTAATGAAGATATTACTGATAATTATATTGATGATGATTATGAATTTTCATTAAATGTTAATAATACATCAACTATTACTAAAAATATTACAACTGCAGATTTTACAGGTAAATATAAAAATAAAGATTTAACACAAAAAGAATTAAGTGAATTATTCCCAGTCGATAACATCACTAAACAACATATTCTAATTACCCGCTTAAGAAGTGATGAAAAATTAGAATTACACGCAAAAGCAATTAAACGTACTGCTAAAACAAATGCATCATTTTCTTCTGTTTCTCTCGCGAACTTCTATTTTCTTGAAGATAAAAAAGAAGCCGATAAAGCTGATAATATTCTTGATAAACAACGCTCATTCGTAAAAAATGCATATGGTGATCCGGCACTTATCAAATTTGAAATTGAATCGGTTAATAAATTATCATATAAATATTTATTCTCTAAAGCAATCGATATTCTCGTCGATAAATTAAAATTACTTATTAGCAATATTGATGCTAAAATTATTGTAATAGAACCAGTACCTAATAATCCTCATTCATTTAATTTCTTTGTTGAAAATGAAGATGATACTTTAGGAAATCTAATTCAATCTATTATGCATAATAAATATATTCGCGAAAATAAGAAAAATAAAGGAATTGTATGCAATTATGTTGGTTATATTTGTCCTCATCCTTTAAAACAATTAATGATTCTACGATTAACATTAGAATCACAAACAGAAAGTGACGTATTCTATCAATTTCTAACAGATAATTGTTATGAAATCATCCGGGAATTAGAAGCTATTAAAATTGAATGGGCTAAATTCAATTCAAAGAAAAAATAAGTTTTTATTTACATAGGAACAAAATTTTTATAATAACATCTATATGTTGGTTCAGCACCATTAAATAGCTCATATACATGAGGATGAATATTAAATAGCGATGTTAGAATAAATGTTCTAGTTTTCTTACCATTTGTTTCGTGATCTACGAATTTATATAGAGTATATGGACTATATCCACCGGTTGTAGCATCCATAATAGTTTTTGTAACTTTTTCACCAACCTCATTAACAGGGATTTCAATATTATATTCGAACATTTATTTTTTATAAATATATATTTATAAATCTTTAAGTAATTTATTATATAGCTTATATTCTATTTCCGAATGTACTAATTTATCATCAGTATCAAATATAAAACTATTCATATCATATTTATATTTATATGTAGGTTCATATATTTCATAATTATCATCTTCATCAAAACTTTTAATATTAGTTTCTAGTGATTGTTGATTTACAACACCAATAACTTTAGCGAATATAACATTAAAATAAATATTATTCGTGATTGTTATTATTTTAATATGTCGTGCTAATGGTTTATTTTTTCTATATATTAATAATTCAATATCCAATAATATAACTTCTGGATTAGTTTTATTAGTCTTATATCGCACATATGAACTTTTTATTACTTCTAATTTATTACTTTCATTCGGCAAATCAAATGTTGATGATGCTAAACATTTCTTAAAATATTTTAAGAAATTATTATAATACTTACTATTATTTATAGGTTTATTCCATTTATTGCTCCATTCAATTCCTTCAATTATTTGTATAATTTTAACATTATTAATATTAAAATATTTAATAAATTTTTCCTCCAATTCATCATTACCATAATCATAAAATTTGCTATTATTGTTTTTTAATACTATGTCATACGGTAATTGTGATTTTATTTTAAATCTATCTTCCGGATATTCATTTATATTTGTATAATTTTTACTAACAAACGTTTCAATATTAGCATTTATAATATAATAAAATAAAAATAGAATTATAATTATTATTATTATTTTATTTAACATCTATAATATAAATTATATTTATTTTATAGAGATTAGAATGTTATTTATAAGTATATTGTTATATATATTGATTATTTTATTATTATTTTTATTTAAACCTTCTTTTATGTTTGATATACACGGAAATATTAAACACTATAACCCCAAATCATTATTAACATTAGATATTATGTATCCTATTATCGCTCTATTATCTTATTATTTTGTAATTGTTATAAAAATATTTCTTATTTCTTAATTATTATGAATTTTATTAAAGAGTGGATTATATCTAGTTATAATAATTCTAAATTATCCATTAAATCGTGTATATTTATTACTGGTAATTCGGGTATTGGTAAAACACACACTATTTTAAATATATGTAATGAATTAGATTTATTCGCTATTCATATTAATAGTTATAATTGCTGTTCTTCTAAACAATTAACAGATTTATTATATAAAAGTTTTGTATCATCCCTTATACAAAATTTAACGAATAATACGCAAAAAAAAATTATAATTATTGATGAGTTTGAAACGTTATTATCGTTTGATAGTACTATGAATATACAATTATTACATTTTTTAAATACTAATCATAAACATATTCCAATTATATGTATAAGTTCTAATGAAATAATTAAAAAATTGGGTGAAATTAAAAAATTATGTATGTTTTATGAATTACCAAATTTAAATGATGTCGAAATTCATAATATTCTAACTACTTATAAACCATCCATAACTTTTAAAGAAAGTTTAGAAATTATTGAACAATCCAATTATAATATTAAAAAATGTATTCAAATCGTTTCCAATACTTATTATAATAATATAGATGATATATGTGATATTACTGACTTATATGCCGTAGATTTTAATAGAAATAAATTTAAACAACTGATAACCAAGGATCAGTGGATAATACCTCTTAAATTTCATGAAAATTTAATTATTGAATTAAATAATCGTATCGGTTTAAAAGCTAATAAATATAATTTTTATAAGAAATTTATATATAACTTTTGCTATTTTGATATAATAATGATGAAAAATAATGAAATAGCAATCGATTATTTTATTAGTAGCATTTATTTATTATTTAATTTCAAACAAAAAAAGAATACATCACACAATCTCAATAATTTTACAAAATTATTAAGTTATTTATCATTACAAAAGAAAAATAATAAAATTATATATAAATTAAATATCCCAAATAATCATTTTAGCGGTAATTATCATCTTTCAATAATAAATAGAAAATTTATTTATTAATAATAGATAGTTAAATATGAATACTGATAGTAGTACTAATAATTCTCTTTACGATATTTTAAATAAGAATACTAGTGCAGTAACAAGTAAAGTATATAGTAATATTACTGATAATACATCGAACGCTATTAGTAATATTCGCAGTTTTTATGATAGTTCTTTAAATAATAACTCATTATTTATTGGATTATTTATAGTTATAGTAATTGCTATCGTAATTGCTTATGTATTATACACTTATATCGGTGCTTCTCTATTTAATAAAATTAGAAATGTGGTTGATGGAACTAGAATACCTGTTGTTTGCACTAAATTAAGTAAATTTGAAGCTAATATTAATACGACAGGTAATGGTTCGCGACGTAGTTATACTTTTTGGATTTATATAAATGATATGAATACTTATAAGAATTTATATAAAAATGTTGTTGCAGTAAGTCCATCTAGTGATAAATTCGTACCAGGTAATTGTTCTCCACATATATTTTTAGATAAAACTGATAATAAATTATTTGTTCATTTTAGAGATTTAAAAAACACAGCCGAGTTTAAAACTGATGATACTAATATGAATAATTATATGAAAACTGGTATAATTATTCCATATGTACCATTACAACGATGGGTACATGTTACTATCGTATGTAATGTTAATTCATTCAATAGTACAATATATACTTATATTGATGGTGATATGGTGAAATCATATAATGATAATGCTACTATGAACGAATATGTAGGACCGACTAACCCAACATATAATGCTCAATATAGCAATATTGATTTAAATACAAGTGGATTTTTATATACTGGAAATACTGAAGGATATGACGGTGCTGTTGGTGCTGGATTTTCTGGTTTAATATCTAAATTTACTAGTTTCAATTATGAATTAAATCAAACAGATATTTATAATGATTATAATGCTGGACCTATTGATGGTATTTTAGCTAAATTAGGGTTAGGATTATACGGTATCCGCAATCCAATATACAAAATATAATATACATTTAAATTAGATATGCTAAATATATTTATACAAATAATATTATCTATTTTTTTAATTGCTGTAATGGCTTTGATTAGTTATTCAGTTTATAATAAAGAAATTTTAAAAGGTATAAAAGTAAGTAATTCAACGCGTAAAATAACTTCTATTTTTAATGGTATATTCAATTTTGACCGTTCTATAATAGAACAAGAAACACAAAATAATAACGATTTGTCTTATTTAGATATTAATCCATCAATTAATCAAAATGGAGGTGCTGAATATTCATATAATTTTTGGCTATATTTTGATGTTAATGACGATAATACAATAATAGAACAAACTAAATATTCTAATTTATCATTATCAATTCCATCAAATTATAAATATGCATATATTAATTTATTTTATAAAGGCGATAGAGTTTTGAAAAACGATGCAACACAATATCATACTAATAAATATGAATGTAATAAATTAGCAGATGCAGTTAAATTAGATCCTGTAGTATTACTTAAAAATCCTTTAGTTAAAATACGTAATGATGCTAACGAAATTATTATTGAATATAATAATATTAATTTTCCAGAAACTTATAATAGTACTTCTATGCCTTTAAATTGTGATGAATCTTCGATGGCTACAAGAAACATAAATAAATTTGGAATTAAACAAATCGATGTTAGTAAAACTAAGAAATTATATAATATGATTACTATAGTTTTTCAAGAAGTTCCACCAAATGAAAATGCTATTAATGCTAATAAAGCTAATTGTAGAGTATACTTTAATTCAACTTTAATAGAAGATAGAGTTGCAAATGTATCCAGTATTGAAAATGTTAAAGATAGTTCTAGTTTCAAATCAAGAGTAATGAGAACTAATAGTAGTAAATTAAGAATTAATGATTATCGATTGAATAGTTCTACTAATGATACTTCAATTAAAGCAGAACCAGATCCTAATGCGTCCGGTGGTAGAAAAGATGCAATAAAAATGGCTGATTTAACATATTTTAATTATGCATTAAATCAAATGGAAATTAATAGTTTATATAAAGCTGGTTTTAATAAATATACTGCCCAATTAACTGAAATGCCAAGTGATGTTTATGATACTTATACAAAAGGTGATAAAATTGATATTACATCTGATGAACGTATTGTAAATCCTATATAAAAACTAAAAATATTATCTATTTATAAATGGGTGGTGGTTTAGTACAGTTAGCGATCGCGTCAAGTGCTTTAGATGTATATTTGACGCAAAATCCAGATATTAGTTTTTATAGATATGTTTTAAGAAAACATGTAAATTTTGCAATAGAAAATATTATACATAATTATCAAACCTCTGTATCTCCTATAAATTTATTAAAACCAACAGTAAATGATAATACTATTATATTTAATATTCAACAAGATACAACTGTAGATTATTTAACAGATTTAAATTTAGTATACACATTTCCAGATATATATTCATCTAGTAATTATAAATTTAAATGGGTTGAACATTTTGGAACATTACTTATAAAAGAAGCTCAATTATGTTTTAATGGAACTAGAATTATTGAAAAAATTAATGGCGAATGGCTTATAATTTGGTTAGAATTAACAACAGCGGTTAAAGATAGTTATAATAATATAACAGGAAATATTCCAGAAATGACAAATCCACGAACAAATGAAAATATTAGAAGAATTAAAAATAATATTATTAGCGAAAGTGATTATCCTGTAGGTAATAAAGAAACAAATACACCATCTATAAAATCAAGACAAGTTATAATACCTTTAGCTTTTTTCTTTACCAGAGATACATCTCTCGCATTACCTTTATTAAATATTCTTAAATCAGTATCTCCAATAACTATACGAATAACATTAAGACCATTAGAAGAATTATATACTATATACACACCTATTTTAAATATGAACGTTAATTCAACATATTATAATCAATTACATAATACAAATATTTCTATTACTGATTTTTTATTATCAGTAAATGATTTCGCACCTAATGTATATATTTATGGAACTTACGCATGTATTGATACTAATGAAAGACAAATTATACAATCTCAAACTAGCATGGAATATATTTATCAAAAAGTTGATTATTCCGATACTTATACTAATTCATCGTCAAGTATTCAATATGATATTGGATATATAAATTTACCAATAAAAGAAATAATATGGACTTTACAACGTTTAGACTGTATTAATAATTTTAATGATTATTTTAATTATACTAATAGTATTCCTAGAAGTAATGAAAATAATATAATGATATCGGCTGCTATAAAATGGAATAATATAGCAAATCCTGAAAGACAAATAATGGTAAATGCCAATTTCTATAATAATATGATTCCATATCAATATCATAGTTGCATTCCACGTCAAGGTATTTATTGCTATACTTTTGATATTATGCCTGAAAAATATTTTGCATCTGGTTCATGTAATGGATCACAGATTAATACTTCTATTAATATGACTATTGGATCATATAATTCAATAAATTATTATAAAAAACGATTTCCAACTGATTCGTATAATGTTGATAAAACCAAATATAGATTATCAGTATATGTATTACAACATTATATTATACAAATAAACAACTCGGCTATAAATATTATTGGACAAGTTTAAATAAATAATAATGTTTATAATTATAAAATGGATTTTATATTATTTATAATATCAATTATTGTTATTATATTTATTTATTATTTAATCAGCGTAATTAAAGATTTACAATTAGAAATAAAAGAAATGACTTCAACGTGTACTAATAATACTGCTACAGCAGACACTACTAAAACTACTAAACCAATACAAACTATTGATACTAAAATTAAAAATGATATCGTAGGATTATTAGATTTTGCAAAGAATTATTTTATTTAAGAATAAAACGTAATTATAATTAATATGCCTCGAAAAAAAACTATTACAGATAATACGACGGTTAAAAAAGTGGTTAAAAAAAATATTATAGATTCTATGATTAAAAATAATTCAGGCGAAGATGATATTATATTACAATTACCAATATCACAGGCAAAAATAAATAGTATTATAAATAATGATAATTTAGATGTTAAAATTAGCGAACCTACTCCTTACGAGTCTAATTCATATTTTATGAATGATGCAGAAAATATTTCTTTCGATAACACGAAAGAATATCAAACTAGTTATACAAATAATAATAATAATTCATATTGTTTTTGGTGTTGTCATAGTATTACTAATACTACTTATAGTATGCCATATAATTATGATACATTAAACGATAGTTACTTTGTATATGGGTCATTCTGTTCCTTGCAGTGTGCAAATGCATATAATTTCTCCATACATGGAAGTAGTGATAAAGTCTGGGAAATTAATAGTTGGATACAAATGTTAGGTAATAGATATGGATTTAATTATACTATTCGTCCCGCACCATCTAGATATTTATTAAAAATGTTTGGTGGTAATTTAACAATCGAAGAATTTAGAGAAGCCCATATTAAGACTGATAAAACTTATGTATTAAATATACCACCTATGATTTCTATAAATAGTAGTTCAGAAGTTCTAAATACATCTTATTTAGCTAAAATGTCTGAAAATAAAAAAAAGAAAATATAATTTATGATGTTAATGTCTCAAATATTAATCTAATCGATTCAGTAATTCCATAAGCCATTTTATTCATTCCATTCAAATCAGTTATCCAACACATAAATACATCAGTATCATTAAATCCATTAAATTTTTTAACTTCGATTACAATCTGTTTAGATTTATATTCAACTACTTTAAAATTATGATAAATTGTATTAAAATTTGGTAAAGTCGATAATGCATTATTATGAACGCTATAATTAAGTTCTGGAAATGCAGTCTTAAGAATTCTATCAATAATATCATTAGAATTTTCAACAATATTCATTCTTAATTAATATATATAATGAGTTTGTCATTTTTTTATAAAAAAATGATTTAAACATTATAAATTGTTTATATATTGATATGCAAGATAATATTTATTTTACTAATTACAAAGTAAGCACAATTACTTGTAATGCAGATTTAGGATTATATTTAAATCTAGATTTATTATATGAAAATTTTAATATCGATGATAAATTTATATGGATTTATTATCCTAAAATAACAGATAGACAGAATTTTAGAGGTATTTATCCTAAAAAGAAACGCACAACTAAGAAAAATAGTATTAAAAAAAATTTATTTGATAATCAAGTAACGACGATTTTCAAAATTAATGATGCATATTATCCAAATTTAAAAATTTTTAAGAATGGTAATATTCAAATTACAGGTATTAAAGAACAGGAAATAGTTAAATCAATTATAGATTTAATTATTCTTGAAATTAAAAGAATTTATGAAATTAATAATAATATTATTGTCAATAATGATATTACTAATATTAGTTTTAATAAATTTGTTATTAGAATGATAAATACCGATTTTAAATCATATTTAGATGATACGCGTGTAACTAAATTCTTAATTCGTAGAAAAATTTTACATAAAATTCTAATTAGCGAAGAATATAATAATAAATGTTCATTCGAACCTGGTAGATATCATGGTGTTAAATTAGAATATTTCTGGAATTCAAATAAAGAAATATTGGATGGTATTTGTGTATGTAAGAAACACTGCTTCGGTAAGGGTACAGGTAATGGAGAAAATAACTGTAAAAAAATAACAATCGCGATATTTGAAAGTGGTAGTGTTTTAATTACTGGAGGTATTTCATTCGAACAAATAAATGAAGCTTATAATTATATTACTACAATTTTAAATAAACATAAAAATGAAATACAAAAATCTGACTTAAATTTATTATTATTATAAAATTTCATCTATTTTTTTAATAATATTATCAAATCCACATATTACTTCCATATTATAATATAATGTATAATCATCGTATTGATATACGATTTTCATATGAATTTTTTTATTATCTTTTATGAATGTTCGATTACATACTAACATATCTTCATTATTATTATAACAATCATCATAAATATCCAGAATTTCAAATGATTTATTATGACTTTTTTTAATAATATAACAATCAATATATTCAATATTTTTATAATTCATTAATTCATATAATTCTAATTGAATATTATTTGTTCCATTAATTTCCATAGAATTATATTTCATAGCTGTAATTTCATTCTCATCATTTTCAATAAATTGAATAGTATAATTTACACCTAATGCATTAATAGTATATTCATAAATACTATATCCATCATCTGTATATTTCACAGAACTAGTAAGTATTTTTGAATTATTCTTAATAAAAGTTTTGATTTCGATAATCTCCATTTTTAATATCGTTTGAAATATAATATTAACATCATTTTTTTATATAAATAAATAATATTATTTAAATATATTATGAATAGGTCATTCTATTACGCCTTACTATCTATATATAATAATTGTATATTGAATGTATATTTATGTGGATATTTAATATTTCCCAATTATTTTTCAAATAAAATAACAACTTATAAGAAAAATAGTGATGAATATTATAATAAAATGCTATTATTATCATTTACTGACAATATTTATAATAAATATAATATTGATTTATTAAACATTCATAAACATATATTAGAAACTATTAAGAAAAATAAAAATACAACTAATGAATATTGGTATGACGATGAAGATACTATTAGTATTATGAGTGATTTAAGCGATTTGAGTGATATTTCTATGATCGATGACGATAAGTAATTATTTCATTACATAACCCATATTTTTTAGCATCGGTTGGCGTTATTATCGAAAATTTATTTTTAATATCATCAATCATTTTTTCAGGTAGTTTTGTTTTTTCGTTTAATATATTCTTAACAATATTATATATTAATTCTGTATTTTTTATATTATCGCTCATTAATATTGCAGATTTATTATTGTAATATAATATATTAGCTACTATATATGCATGATCAAACATATATATATAATCACAATATAACATAGGCAATAAGTCGTCAATACTTATAGGACCTTCGATTATTGCAAATGTTGGAACTTTTAATCTTTGAAGTCTTGGAATTATATTTATTCTCTCATATATAGTTTTAACTAATGCTTTTTTATCTTCTTCATATTGATCATCTCTATTTGGATATATGATAACTGGCATAATATCCTCCTCAAATAATATTTTATCAATATGTTGTACTGTTTTATTATTAGAAGAAATATTAATATTATTTACATTTGAATTTTTTATTATATCATAAATATTATATTTTTTTGTTTTATCAACAACTTTATTAATATTTAATACTCTGTCTACTATGCCTTTTTCTAAACAGTATGTTGAATCTAATAATAAATCATGCTGTAATAATTCCATTAATTCTGATTCTTTAAATTTAGTTTGTTGTAAATACATTTCTATTATTTTTGAAAAATATGAATCTGTAATTTCCATGCTATTATTCATTTTTGTTCGTTTTAAATTAACATAATATCCATTAAACGAATATTCATGAATCAAACAAATACTATATTTAGTCATTACTCTATAATGACTTGCTATCGATAAAAACGTAGCAGCAGAACAACTATAATTATCTACCATAGTTGCTATAGGAACTGAACTCATAGCAAATACGCTTAATAAACGCATCCCAGTCAATACATTACCACCTTGTGATGAAATATGAATTAAAATAGGTTTAGGTTTTAATATAGCCCCGTTATCATTTGTTATTGTTTTATTTGCATTTTTAATATCTTCAATTAAAGTATTTACGCGTTCATTAGTAATTTTACCATTAAAATAAATATGAGTAAGTTTATTTGATAAAAAATCTTCATCACTCATATTTGCGAATATACTAGCGTCAATATTCATTATCTATATATTATAAATTTAATAAATGAATTATATAAATAATCATACAATTTGCTAAAACTAGATTTATAATTATTATCATCTTTCAAATATGTATTAATCATATTCTTGTAATATTCATAAGGATTCTTATGAAATATTAACATTACAATCAAATAAATTAAAAATAAATAAAAACTAATTATAATATCCACAAATTTAATTATTGTCTTTTTCATAATAAATGTAATAATTATAATTGGTACGAATTTAATTATTACATTTATTATGAAAAATTTAAAACCATTATATAAATTAATTTTATTTGAAATTAAATAAACAAATTCTAAAAATGTAAATAAATATCCAATAATTAATATAAATAATGGATTGTATTTTGTTATATTGAAATAAAATAATATAAACCATACAAATATCCAATATGAAAATATTTCAAACATTTATTAAATATTCTATTATAGTAATTATTTTATTAATTATTAAATATATAAATTCAAAATATGTTATGAAATATCCAATTAATAACAAAAATAATGGATTATATCTCGTTAATTTAAAATAATGTAATATTACAAATAAAAGAAACCATCCTAATGATATATGAAACATAAATAATATTCCATATACAAATATTATTTATGTGAATGACAAAAAGTTTTTGCCATTTATATGTGTTGGAAGATGTTTAGCCTTTGATGCCGAGAGTGTGTGAGACAATCATATCCATATTCATATAATTGTCATATTCCAAATCCTCTCTAATCATAATCAAATCATTCGACTTGCGAAGTTTCCAGCAACTGGCGATATATTTCATCGTATTTCCAGATCCTGGAATCTTTGTTTTGTTATTTCTCAGGTTGTGGCACATATACTTCACGAACATGTTATACTCCGACAGTTCATAAAGCTTACCCTTCGAATTCTCAACAAAGATACCCGTATGTTTGCGAATGGTATTTGACACCTTCAACGACATATTTCAGCCGTGATCCGTATTTAAATGGATAATTAAATCTTGAAAATAAACAATTCATTTTTTATAAATAAATATATAAATTAATACAAATATATAAAAAATGATTATATTTATATTATAAAATAGAATTATAAATGTCTGTTAGTGATACAATTTTTATGTTGAAATATAATTTTTATGAAAAAGATATTAGTCAATATTCAACAGTAAGAATTGTAACTATTATTAATACTGCTTGTTTGATTGAAGATTTAAAAACTAAAAAAAGAGTATGGGTTATGAAATATGATATATATCCATTAAATCAAACTTATTATGGCGATTTCTGGCAAAAATGTTCAATAAGTGAAGAAATTGCTAGAAAACATGGTCTGTTATAATTATTTTTTTGGTTTTTATTAATAAAAAATAAAAAAGATTTAAAGATTAAAGAATAATATTTATTATAAAATAAACCACGATAATGTCATCAAAAGAAGATACTGTAGGCATCGGTATTGATTTAGGAACAACTACTAGTTGTGTTGCTGTATGGATTGGTGATAGAGTTGAAGTTCTACCGGATCATCAAACTGGCTCACGTATTATTCCATCATATGTAACATTTACAGATGATGAAAAATTAGTGGGTGATGCTTCTAAAAATGTATCAACTATGTATCCTAAAACAACACTACATGACATTAAACGCCTTATTGGTCGTAAATACGATGATCCATATGTTCAATCAGATAAGAAACTATGGGCATTTGATATTACCGCCGATGAAAATAATAAACCTGTAATTAATGTTGATTATAAAAATGAAAAGAAAAAGATGTATCCTGAAGAAATCTCAGCTATGGTTCTTGCAAGACTTAAAGAAACAGCTGAGGCTTATCTTGGTCATCCAGTAAAAAAAGCAGTAGTTACAGTTCCTGCTTATTTTAATGATAGTCAGCGCCAAGCCACTAAAGATGCCTGTACTATTAGTGGTATGGAATGTCTGCGAATTATTAATGAACCAACCGCAGCGGCAATTGCTTATGGACTTGATAAGATTGCCGAAGGAAATAAAGAAAAAACCATTCTTATTTTCGATGAAGGCGGTGGCACTCACGATTTATCTATTTTAAGTATTGATGGTGGTATTTTCGAAGTTAAAGCTACGGCAGGCGATACTCATTTAGGCGGTTCTGATATTGATAATATTATTGTCGATTATCTGTGTACTGATATTAAGAAGAAACATAATAAAGATATCAAGGAAAATCCAAAAGCACTTAAGCGACTTAATATTGCAGCTGAAAAAGCCAAAAAGAATTTATCAACAACTACATCAGTTCCTATTGAAATTGATTCGCTATTTGATGGAGTCGATTATTCAACAACAATTAGCCGTGCTAAATTCGAGCAATTGGCTGAAAGTTTTTTCAATAAATCGATAGAGCCAATCTCGCGTGTTCTACAAGATGCAAAGATTTCAAAAAGTGATGTTGATGAGATTGTTCTAGTTGGTGGAACTACTCGTATTCCTAAAATTCAAGAACTATTAAGCAATTATTTTAATGGAAAACAATTAAATAAATCTCTAAATCCTGATGAGGCGGTTGCAATCGGTGCAGCTATCCAGTGTGCTATTCTAACTGGACAAGGTAGCTCAAGAACTAACGATCTACTTCTACTAGATGTTGCACCGCTTTCACTAGGTATTGAAACTAGTGGTGGAGTTATGACTAAAATTATCGAAAGAAATACAACAATTCCAACTAAAAAATCACAAACATTTTCAACTTATTCTGATAATCAGCCAGGTGTTGATATTAAGATTTATGAAGGTGAACGATCATTCGTCAAAGATAATAATCTACTAGGTTCATTTAATTTAAGTGGTATTCCACCTATGCCAAGAGGACAACCTAAAATTGTTATCGATTTGTCAATTGATGTTAATGGTATTCTTGAAGTTTCGGCGAAAGAAGAGAGTACTGGAAAAACTAATAATATCAAAATTACTAATGATAAGGGTCGACTTTCTAAGGAACAAATCGAAGAAATGGTTAAAGCTGCTGAGAAATTTAAGGAAGAAGATGAGCAACAAAAACTTTTAATCGAGTCCAAAAACGAATTTGAGAATTATCTCTATAATACCAAAAATAGTATCGCAACTAAACAAGAAGGAGCACCTGAAAACTTTGATGAAATTAAAGCAGAAATTGAACCAATCGTTAATGAAGGTCTAAAATGGTTTGAAGATAATTCAAATAATAAACTAACACTCGATGATTACAAAAATAAACAAAAAGAATATGAAGATAAAATTCGCCCACTTATTACTAAACTTTATGGTGCTGTTCCGCCTGCTGGTGCTGGTGCCGAAACATCTCATTCATTCACTAATCCATTTCAACAACCACCGCCTCCACCTGATGGAGCAGCATCAAAACAACCCGATATTAATGAGGTTGATTAAAAATAATTAAATTTGTTTTTAAATGCAATATTATATATATCATTATTATTGCGTAATCTTTCACTTAAATATTCGATAGTATCTCCATCTAAATTTACAGCTTTTAATGCTAAACTATAATTATCTTTCAAGTTAGCAGATGCATAATAAATTGATGCTGGATAAATACTAATCATTTTATTTATAAAATCATAATCTGATTTTAATTCATACGATGCATATTTAATTAAAGTATTTTCTTTTTTACATAATGATAATAATAATTCTTTATTATTTTTGTAATTATATGGTAAATTTTTAATTAATATTGGTATTTTATCAATAATTTTTAAAGTTAAATCTTCATTTATTAATAATTGCTTAATATAATAAATATTAAAATAATTGGGTTTAATTGTATTTATAATTATATTAGTATACTTGATATGATTAATATAATGATTTTTAAAAATTTTTATACTAGTATTTGATAAATTCTTACTAAAATATTTATTGATTATATAAATATTAAATATTTTGTCTGAAATCTCATCAATTCCTATTATTTTTTTTAATATACATTTAATATATATATTCATTTATTAATAATTTAATATAAATTATCTTTAATTATAGAAGCTCTTTTACGAGGAAAATATAAACCTTGAAAATAAACTGTTGAAGATGTAGAACCAATATAGGTAGTTGAGAATTCTAAAAAATGGGTTAAAGATGGTATATTAAGAATTTCACGCGGGAAAGTCCATCGAAGTATATCTTGCGAATTAATAGCACCACTTCTATCAGGATAAAATCGAATTAGCTGTTTATAATATCCAGTAATAACTCTTAAATAATTAGTTAAATTTTTAGGAATTACAGCAGCACTCGTTATATATATCTATATATAAGAAAAGATATTATTTTATTCAAGGATTGGAAATGTAGGAAAATCAGGAATAGGAGTTGTTGATGCATAATTATAATTTTTAACTTCTGGTATATCCATATAATCTCGAAGTTTTTGTCGATAATCTTTAACGAGTATAAGATTATTTGAAGATATTGGAAAATCAAGTAATAAATATTTATCACTATCTGCTAATAATTGGTTTCGTATATTTCTTATTAAAAATAAATTGGTATAATCTATATTTGATGACATTTCTATTTTAGCCATATATTTTATATTGTAAAATTCCAGCAGTAAAAAGTGATCCTAAAATCTAGTATCATACAATCAAGAGGTTCTTTTGTGCATATTTGATAAACTTTTTTAAATAAATCTTTATCTATAGTAGTCAAGTTATGATTACGAATAATATGATTAATTGATATCAAATCATTAATTTTAAATAATATGATATAATTAATATTTCTTAAAACTACTTTTGGGACTGATGTATAATTTTGAGACATAACTAAACAACTACACCCCATATTTACGAGATGATATAAGATACTGAAAAATTCTTTTAAGTTCTTTTGGGGATAAATTAATCCAGTCATCAAAAATAATTAATTTAGGTTTATTATACATATTTTCGCCTTCAAGTTCTTCAAGATTTGGCATATCATCAATATTATTATATGCTTCAACCTTTTTTGAATGTTCCATAATGGCTTTATACAACGGCTCATCTAGTGTGGACCCAGTAAAAATAATAATTTTAGAAAACTCACCAGCACTTCGCATTAAATAATTCATAACCCAATTGGTTTTACCAGTCCCAGTAGCACCTATGCACAATAAATGGCTTCGATGTTCTATATAATGTTTCTTCCAATTCCTTGGAAGTTTTTTATCTTTATTTATTTCTAGTTCATTATAGAAATTTACTATTTTATCAGTCATATTTAATTAATATATAGATTTTTATATTAACCAATAATTGAATATTTTAAATATGTAGTAGTAGTTAATAAATAATAACTTGGAGTAGAAATTTTAGCATATAATATAGAACCGGTCCAAATTCCAGATATACTTATACCATATCCACCTGGATTTGTAAAAAAAGTATAAGAATTAATAGATGGTGCTATTCCACTAAAAATTATCAAATAACCAGACCAATATATCATACCTGTGCCAGTAGATGAAGAACACGAAAGAAAAATTGTAACATATTCATTAGTTCTATTAAATTGTTGGACGTTTATCAACCAATATCCAGCAACACCTAATCCCGTTGCGGGAGGAGTTATAGATATAGTATTCGTTACTATTTGAGCTAATGTATTGGTCGAAAATTGTGGTGTTGATAAAGGTTGTGTGATATTTACATTATAATTACTTACACTTAAAATATATCCATTACCACCAAAAAAACCTAAATTAATAGATCCAGCTGGAGTATTATAATAATTGAGAGTAATACCAATATTTCCTGTGTTTTGAAATATTGTATTTATAGTATCAAAACTTCCTGCAATTCTTAAACCAGTCGTAGAAGTTCCTCCAGTAAATAAATATCCAGTACTATCTATAATAGTTGTTGCTGTTCCATTAGTATAAAACTTATGACTTGCTCCTGATGGAACAGAATACCATAATGTACCACCATCAATACCTATACTATATGGATAACCTCCAACTCCTCCAGGCCATAAAACTATTCTATCACCAATACCACCATAACTTCCAGTTGTTGGAGGACTTACAATATTAGTATTAAAACTTAAAACTCCATTAACATCTAATTTAGAATTAGGACTTGCTGAGCCAATCCCTACATTTCCACTTGTTAAAATAGTAAATCTACCTCCTACAACACTAGCACCATCAACATTTACATTCCCACTTCCACCAATACCTAAGTTACCACTAATTGTTGTATTACCTACTAATTTTGTGGTTCCATAAACTAATAAACTAGCATTATCTGTTACAGTTGTACCAATTCCAAGTGCTCCAGTAGATTCTCCATTTTTAATTTCATAACCATAAAATACAATACCATCACAAACTGTTGCGGAATAGGTGCTAGCATTAACGAAATTTGATGTTTTATTTATTACTATTCTATAATATAAATATTGAGTTGTATTTGTGAATGAATATGTATTTGTTGTATAAGTAGCCCATAAAATATCAGTTCTACTATCTAATTGAGTATAATTAATTCCATCAGTAGAACCGCAAAAAATCCAATTTCTCATCATAAAATAGTTATATGGTGCAAATCCTGATATTAATGAATATGAAGTCATAACAACTAAATATGGTAATTGTAATGTTGCTGTTTCACCACTCGTAGAAACACCATTTATAATTGTTGTTTTTGTTCCTACATAATAACCTGTTGAATTAAAATTTCCAAAAGCAGAAGTCCACTGATTGAATATAGGATTTGTTACAAAGGCATGAAATAATTCTTGACCTGTATAATCACTTCCAGCAGTTGCTATAAATGTTCCTCTACCATAAAAAGTAGTAGTAAAAGTAGTTGAAGAAGCAGTTAAATATGATGGTGGATATGGTCGTGTTTCCGTATTTATAGTAATTAATGTAATATTAGGTAAATATATACTACTTAATGGAAGATTAGTCAATAATGACCCATCACCAGAAAATTTACCTGTTCCTGATAATGTGATACCACCTGTTCCTGATAATGTAATACTTGCATTTGTAGCCATAGTTCCACCAGATAATTTTAAATAATTGGCATCATTTATAGCAGTCGTAGAATAACTACTTAATGGAAGATTAGTCAATAATGACCCATCACCAGAAAATTTACCTGTTCCTGATAATGTGATACCACCTGTTCCTGATAATGTAATACTTGCATTTGTAGCCATAGTTCCACCAGATAAT